>Ga0206935_10003_pt1 | contig 127368 bp, 76 predicted proteins | sample Alteio_BWOrgHeat_13_FD_152924 | JGI IMG/M metagenome (GOLD analysis project Ga0206935, IMG submission 152924) | Enriched cells from forest soil in Barre Woods Harvard Forest LTER site, Petersham, Massachusetts, United States -... | ecosystem: Environmental > Terrestrial > Soil > Temperate forest...
CCCGCGATCGCTATGGCGACTGTAAGCAGCGTGGTCGCAACCGGCCGGCGGATGAATGGCGCAGAAATGTTCATGCCTGCTCCGCTATGGGCTGAGGACCGCCGGTGCTCGGCTGCTCAGATTTGCGTGACGAGCGATGGGCCAGTTTGTCGAAGAAGATGTAGATCACAGGTGTTGTGTAGAGAGTGAGCACCTGGCTGACGAGAAGGCCGCCGACCATGGCGATGCCGAGCGGCCGACGCAACTCAGAGCCGATACCGCTTCCAAAGGCCAGTGGAATACCACCCAGCAACGCTGCCATCGTCGTCATCATAATGGGGCGGAAGCGCAGCAGGCAGGCCTCATAGATGGCGTCGGTGGAGTTCTTGCCATGATTGCGCTCAGCGTCCAATGCAAAGTCGACCATCATGATGCCGTTCTTTTTGACAATCCCGATGAGCAGCACTAGTCCGATGATGGCAACGACGCTGAGATCCTGATGAAAGATGATTAGCGCGAGAAAAGCTCCAACGCCAGCCGATGGAAGGGTGGAGAGAATGGTAATGGGATGAATGAAGCTCTCGTACAAGACACCCAGCACGATGTAAACGGTGACCAGCGCGGCGAGAATCAGGAGCGGCATATTGGAGAGCGAATTACGGAAGGAAGCTGCCGTTCCCTGAAAATCCGCCTGAAGACTGGCGGGCATGTGCATCTCCTTCTGGACCTTGTCGACTGCGGTGATGGCATCGCCCAGGGCCGCATTGGGCGCGAGATTGAAGGAGACCGTGATTGCCGGGAATTGCCCCTGATGCGCGATCGAGAGCGGTTCAGTGGTTGTTTCAAAGTGCGAGAAGGCGCTGAATGGAACCGCGCTGCTGGTGGTTGAACTGGGTGTTCCGGCGGATGTTGAACCCTTGCTCGAATTCGTTGTAGTGGATGCAATTGCATTCTGCGGTGGTGCGAGTGTATTGGCTGACGGCGTATAAAGCGCAGTGGTCGTCAGCGCATTCGAGCCTGCGGACGATGAGCCCGACGAAGACGATGAAGAAGCTGCGGCGCCGCTCTGCCCTGATGATGAGTTGCTCTGAATATAGAGATGATCCAGGATGTGCGGATCCTGCTGAAAGTGCGGTTCGGCTTCAAGCACCACGTGATACTGATTCAATTGCGTATACATGGTGTTGATCTGCCGCTGACCGAAAGCGTCGTAGAGCGTATTGTCGATGGTGGTTGGGGCAACGCCCAACCGCGACGCAGTGACACGATCAATGACCAGCGAGACCGCCAGTCCGCCGAGTTGCTGATCTGTGGCTACGTCTTCAAGCTCTGGCAGTTGCTTCAGGCGATCAACCAACTTCGCCGTCCACTCGTTCAGCTCATTCTGATCTGGATCCTCGAGCGTGTACTGATATTGTGTGCGGCTGACGCGATCGTCGATGGTGATGTTCTGCACTGGCTGCATGAAGAGCTGAATATCCTGAACATTGGCGAGGCTCGATTGAAGCCTCCGGATGATATCTGATGCATTTTTCTTACGCTGATCGAGCGGTTTCAGATTGATGGATATTCTGCCGCTGTTGATCGTGGTGTTGGTGCCATCCGCCCCGATGAAGGACGAGAGGCTTTCGACGGCGGGATCGGCGAGAATGATTTTGGCAATCTCCTGCTGCTTCTGTGCCATGCCCTTCGAGCCAATCGTCTGTGGCGCTTGTGAAATGCCCTGAATTACACCGGTATCCTGCACCGGGAAGAATCCCTTGGGAATGATGATGTAGAGAAAGATGGTAAGCAGCAATGTCGCCAACGCGACCAACAGTGTGATGCCTTGGTAGCGTAAAACAAACTTCAGAGTGCGGCCGTAAAAGGCAATCATGCGCTCGAAGACTGCTGTTCTTCGGGATTGTGGCGCAGAATACGCGAGGCCATCATCGGCGTGAGCGTCAACGAAACAACGGCAGAGACTATGATTGTCACCGCAAGCGTCACCGCGAACTCGCGGAAGAGGCGTCCAACGACATCGCCCATGAAGAGCAGCGGAATGAGTACTGCAATCAGCGAAACAGTCAGCGAAACGATGGTGAAGCCGATCTGCGCCGAACCCTTGAGGGCCGCCTCCATCGGAGACTCGCCCTCTTCGATATATCGCGCAATATTCTCGACCATTACGATTGCGTCGTCCACCACGAAGCCAGTCGAGATGGTGAGCGCCATGAGCGAAAGATTGTCGAGGCTGTAACCGAGAGCATACATCGCAGCTAGTGTGCCCACGAGAGACAACGGCACTGCAACGCTGGGAATGATGGTGGCATAGATATTTCGCAGGAAGAGAAAGATGACCATCACCACGAGTCCGACGGTCAGCATGAGCTCGAACTCTACGTCATCCACCGATGCCTGAATCGGCGTAGTCAGATCTGTGAGTGTAGTGACGTCGATGCCTGTGGGAAGATTGGCCTTGAGCTGTGGTAGCAGCTTCTTAATGCTCTTGACCACAGTGATTGTGTTGCCGCCTGGCTGACGCTGTACGTTGAGAATGACTGCTGGAGTCTGGTTCATCCAGGCGGCCTGATCATTGTTCTCTATGCCATCGACGACACGTGCGACGTCAGTGAGCATGACGGGCGAACCATTGCGATACGCAACGACAACGCTCTTGTAGTCCTTGCTGGTGACGAGCTGATCGTTGGCGTCGATCTGGTAATCCTGACGCGGACCGTCAAAGTTGCCCTTGGCTGCGTTCACACTGGCCTGAGTCAGAGCGGTACGTAAATCCTCCATGTTGACGCCATAAGACGACAGCGCAGAAGGATTGGCCTGAATGCGCACCGCAGGCTTCTGGCCACCACTTATGCTGACCAGGCCCACCCCATTGAGCTGCGATATCTTCGGCGCAAGTCGTGTGTCCACCAGATCTTCAACCTGGGAGAGCGGCATAGATTTGGAGGTAATGGCCAGCGTCAGTACAGGTGCGTCAGCCGGATTTGTCTTGCTGTAGATAGGAGGGGCCGGCAGGTTAGCAGGCAAAAAACTCCCTGAGGCGTTAATGGCCGACTGCACTTCTTCTTCGGCAACGTCGATGTTGAGATTGAGCGTGAACTGCAACACGACGACAGATGTGCCGCCAGAGCTGGTAGAGGTCATCTGGCTGAGCCCCTGCAGCTGTCCAAACTGGCGTTCCAACGGAGCAGTGACCGTAGTCGCCATCACATACGGGCTCGCACCTGGATAGAAAGTGAGCACCTGAATTGTTGGATAATCCACTTCAGGCAGCGCAGACACAGGCAACTGCGTGTACCCGACAATGCCAACAAGCAGAATCGCGGCCATGAGCAATGATGTTGCAACGGGGCGCAGAATAAATGGACGTGACGGACTCACGGAGCGTTGCTCCCAGCGGTGCCGGCAGGCACGCGTTTACCTGAGACGACGATCTTGGCGTTATCCTGCAACTTGTCAAAGCTGCTATCGGCAACAACGTCTCCAGGATTGATTCCGGTCACCTGCGTCGTTTCGCCATCTACGACGCCGGGCGCTACGGCACGCATGTGAGCCACATTATCCTGGAGCAGATAAACGTAAGAGGACGCGCCGTTGTGTTGAATGGCAGAGGTCGGAATCAGTGTTGCGTTATGGATGGTTTCGATCAGGAGTCGGGCATTTACGAACTGGTTGGGATAGAGCTCATTGTCCTTATTATTGAAATTTGCCCTGGCTTTGACAGTACCGGTCGTCGTATCTATCTGGTTGTCGATGGTCAGAAGTGTACCGGATGCGATCGGATGCAGGCCGGACCGATCAAATGCGGTGACCTGCAACGATGCTTTTTGACGGAGATGCGGCGCGACCTGGCCGAGACTGTCTTCAGGAATGGTGAAGATTACCGTGATGGGCTGTATCTGCGTAACCACTGCAAGAGTGGTCGATCCGGAAGACTGCACCACATTGCCGGGATCGACGAGACGAAGACCGACTCTACCCGCGATCGGTGACGTAATGTGACAGAAATCGACCTGGACCTGGTCATACTGCACAACTCCCTGATCCAGCTTCACAGTACCTTCATCCTGAAGGACTATCTTTTCCTGATCGTCAAGGGTCTGCTTTGGGATGGCATTGCGTGACCAGGCGTCGCGATAGCGGGCCAGGTCCATCTTCGCCTGAGCCAAAACATTCTGATCCCGCTCAAGGGTTCCCTCCGCCTGCATCAAGGTCGCCTGAAAAGGAAGAGGGTTTATCTCGACCAGCGAATCCCCTTTCTTGACGGACTGCCCCTCGTGATAGTTCACGGCGATGACCTGACCGTTGACCTGACTGGTAATCGACGCCGTATAGACAGGTGTCACCGTTCCGATGGCATTCAAGTAAACGCCAATGTCGCCTTTTTTAGCGGTCGCGACATTGACCGTTACTGTGCCACCAGCAGCCCCACGTCTGCCCCCCGCAGCAGGGGGAGTGTCATTCTTGTGGTGCAGGACGAGTAGAAAACCGGCAGCAAAAATGAGCAAAATAATCAGCCATACAATGACCCTGACAATCTTGTGCCGGCGGGTCGGCGAGGCTGGCGCCGGAAGTTGATGATCTGGTCCGATAGTTGGGCTATTCATTGGTTAAGCTGACAGCAATTCTCCTGGCGAAATTATAGTTCGGGCGAGAAATAGGGCAGATGCTCAGTGATGTGACGGATTAGGGTCCACAGAAGGTTGCATACCAGAGGCGGAGTCTGAACAGGAAGATGAGATCAATGTCTAATTAAGATCATATTCATAGTGCAACATCAGCCTTAGGGAGGCGTAGTCTGGTTACTGAACTGGCCCAGCCTGAAGTGTGGCGTCCGATGCGAGCAGGCTATTGCACAGGAGTGTCCTGGAATTTGTCTCCGCTGAACCTCGGAATGCCGAAATGTCCGCGCAGATGCATTAGATCAATCGGGTTCAGATCACCGGCAAATGTCACCAGACTCACGCTCCTTGGCGTCACCACAAGTAATGTGCCACCCCGCACCGTAATCCCGTCGACAACTAACCAGAGGTCGGTCTTGGTGCCGCGCGATAACACATCCTTTTCTGACGGAGTGACCATGTGCTCCCAGCCATGCGCATGATATGCCTGCCGCACGCGGTCCACGAGCGCCGGGTCAATCATGCCTTCATCACGAAAGCGATATAGATGGACACCGATCCCATCCAGTTTGCGAATCGATCGCCGCGCATCAGCTTCTGAATCGGGAATCAGGGCCGCAGCTGCGCTAAGCATCGTACGGTCAAACACGAAGCTGTTCTTGACTTCGGCAGACTCGACGAGCGCAGCCAAGTCCGGCGGCGTCCACCCCAAAGACACCGGTATCGTGGGTGCCGTTACCGGGGACGCAGTCGAACGAGGTCGTTGTTGCGGGTCCGCCGCGGAGATCAGCATTACAGACAAACAAGCGATTCCTAAGATTCGGCATATCCTCATGGCACATCCAACCCACGGTTACGCGGAAAGTTTCGACGCGCCTACTATACCTCAGGCTTACATCAAACAGTGGCAAGCCTGTCACTTCTGTTGTGAATCACAAAATGGCTTCTAAGAGCTGGAATCTCATTTTCCGGTCCACAGAATGGACACTGCGGCATTCTCATCTGATAAACTCAATTTTGTTGTGTTGAGTTAGCGATCGCTTGTGCCTATACGGCGCTTGATTTGAATCCAGGTAGCGAAAGCCCAGGTATCAGGTCAAGAAATAAAGCAGCCCGCTCCATGCAGCATATATCCAAGTTGTTGAAAAACAGCCTGGGGACGTAGCTCAGTTGGTTAGAGCGCTGCCCTGTCACGGCAGAGGTCGCGGGTTCGAGCCCCGTCGTCCCCGCCATACATTCCAAAAGACTTGCGGGATGTATGAACCTACAGTGACAACCAAACTCCGGGCACAATAAGCTTCTTATTCTGTTTTTTGAGCCCGTTTGTTGAGTAAGTTGTGCCCACGTTCGCCCCTTTCGTTCCTGCGCTTTAAACAAACCAAGCGAACTCGCCAAGAGAAAGATCCGGTCTTTGCCTAAATCCGCCAACATGATATTTACCGGAAAACTGGGGGACGCGACAGCCCCTTCGTTCTTCAAGGCAAGGAGACCGCTGAGAACGGCAAGATCAAGGCGACATGGTTTCTCGTTTCAGGATCGAGGACAGTAAACTTTCCGGGCTTCGGGGCGAAGGAGGTTTTGACGGCGACTTTGGAAAAGAGTTTGACTGATGGCTGGATTATTGGTTCGGCGTTCGAAGCGCGTCCCAGCGCTGCCGTTAGCAGCGTCGACTCAGAGTTAGCCTATTTTTGTCAGATCCTAACCTGATGACAACCAGCGCTCAAGTCGATCGGCGTAGGTGCGGCTCGAGCGATGCTCCGAGCCGTCCGAAAGCTTTACCGTGAACTCGTGGTTCTCGATGGATCGCAGCTCCAGTATGCCTTTGGACTGCACAATTCGGGAGCGGTGTATGCGGATGAACTTTGCCGGGTCGAGCCTCTGTTCGAGAGACGCCATCGTCTCGCGTAACAGGTAAGAACGACCGTTCACGTGGAGTTCAACATAGTCACCAGCAGCCCCAATCCACTCAACGTCCTCCGCAATGACGATTTGAATGCGGGACCCAGCTTGCACGGTAAACCGGGACGCGAATCCATCTGAGGTGCGGTCCAGCATTTTCATGACCCGCTGTGCCATGTCGGCGTTTAATGCGGAGTCGACCAGATCACGAGCTCGACTAACCGCTGCCGCGAAGCGTGTGTCGTCGACCGGTTTCAACAAGTAATGCAGCGCATGAACATCGAATGCCCGCAAAACATGTTGCTCATACGCTGTCAGAAAAATGATTGCGGGCAGGCTTTCTCCAGGCAACGCCCGCAGCACCTCAAAACCGTCCATTCCAGGCATCTGGATGTCGAGGAACACAACATCGGGAGATCGTTCCAGAATTCTTTGCACTGCGGACTGTCCATCTGCGCATTCCCCAACAATTTCGACATCCCTGAATTTGCGTAGCCTGAGAACGACGCCACGACGCGCCAAGGGCTCGTCGTCGACGATTAGAGCGCGCACGGCGAAGCCTCCGGCAGGCTCCCAGTCCTGCGTAACGGCAATTCCAGCACGACCTCGCAACCGCCGGATTCAGGCCACCCAAGCGAGAACTCAAAATTCGCCCCGTAAAGTGTTTTCAGGCGCTCCGCCGTGTTTCCGAGGCCGATTCCATTTCCATTCTTCTTCTGCTCGCCCTCACGCCGTCCGGAGTTCCCGACGACAATTCGCAACCTGTCGGCATCGAGCGCGCTCTTGATCGCAATCCACCCACCTTCGATCAATGGCGCCACGCCATAGCGTACTGCGTTCTCAACGAGCGGTTGCAGCAACATGTTCGGCACTAGGGCATCCCGCGTTTCCAATGGAACAGCGATATCGATTCTTAGCCGCTCCCCCAGCCTTGTTTGCTCGATCGCCAGGTACCCTTCGGTAAAGGCCAGTTCCTGAGAAAGCGTCACCTCCGCTGTGACTTCGGAATCCAGGCTTGTGCGCAGAAGATCCCCGATCTGTGCCAGCATCCGCGTGGCAGCAGGCGCATTTCCATCCAGAACGAGAGTGGAGACGGCATTGAGCGAATTGAACAGGAAGTGCGGATTCAACTGATAGCGAAGTGCAAGCAGGCGCGCCTCTCTGAGCTCAGACTCGGCGCGAAGCAGCCGCTCCTTCTCCATGCTCGATTGCTGCCATTGCTTAATGCTGAAGTACAGACTGCACCACATGAGGAGCATGAAAAAAGACCACGCCCAAACTGCAACAAAAGCGTGCCAGGGCACATGATTGAAATTCTGCAAAATGAGGCCGGCTGCGCAGGCAACGGGAATGGACGTGACCATGGCCGCCGCAGCTGCTTTCAATTCAAAAGCGATCCAGGACCGCGATTGTCGCAGCAGCCAACGGCAAAAAGGGCGCAGAACAAAACTTCCCAGGAACATGCAGAAGACAGGCACCGTCTCTTCACCGAAGAACACACGCTTAGTAAAGAACGAATGAATGGATTCCAGAAGGTGGAAAAGATAATAGCAACACCATCCAATGATCTGGACTTGCCAGAACGACCGCAAGTTCAGCACATTCTCTCGATTCATGAATTGCATTTTAGCCTAAGTTGTGAATCGGCATTCCACGGCCTGGCGCACGAAACCCTCGGCTCATCGCATTTCTCAATCGCCCGGCAGATTAGGCCTGGCCAATCAACTTCATTGAGCTAGATTCTGAACACGGTTTGAAGGTCGATGTAAATCGACGCTGCGGAGTTAACCGACGCGACACCTGAGCTTGAGCGAACGAGATTCAGGCGCCACGACTTTACTGGAGGAAAAAAGACGCTATGAGGATGATTAAGCAGTTGCGGAGTTTCTGGATACTGTGGGTTGCGACGATTGTTGTGGCTTGTTCCAGCGATGCGGTCGCTCAAAAGAGCTACAAAGTTTTTGATTTGGGCGTTAACAAGAGCACGGACAACTTCAACATGGTCATGGGCCTCAATAATCAGGGGTGGGCGGAGAACATGGACGGGGTTTTAACCCCCCCTATCACTTCGACCTCCACGACCATTGTAAGCGGCCGCGCGGTGATAAGCATCTACGGAACCAACATCGACCTCGGCACGCTTGGAGGAGACAACAGCTGGACCAACTATGGCGGGATCAACGATCGCGGGGAAGCTGTCGGCCTGGCCGAAACATCTGTTCTGGATCCGAACGGTGAAGACATGTGCGGCTTTAAAACAAAAAAAACCTGTCGTGGGTTTCTTTGGCGGCATGGTCACATAATGGCTCTCCCGACGCTGGGCGGAAATAACGGGCAGGCCGCCGCCATCAATAACCGCGGACAAATCGTAGGCATTTCGGAGACGACGGTCCCGGACCCCGGATGCCCGCCGAGCAAGCAGCCTGGAACGACGATATTGCCGGTAATGTGGGAAAAAGACGGACACGGGCGGGACGATGGTGATGACGCCGACGACAGAGGGCATGGAATGGAAGCGGGGCAACGAGTCCGAGCTCTTCCTACGCTGCCAGGCGAGCCGGACGGCTTCGTGCAAGGCCTCAACGATCGAGGCCAGGCCGTGGGCGCCACGGGAACCTGCACCAGCTTTGCGATTCACGCCGTATTGTGGGAAGACGACACTGCCTTCCAGCTTAAAGACCTCGGACCCTCTGGGGATAACGCCTACGCCATTAATGACCACGGCCAAATTGTTGGGTATGTGACGAGCCCTGACCGCTCAACCATCTTTCCCGTTGTTTGGCTGGACGGCCGACACGGCGGAGTCACAACCATCCCTATTCTGCCGGGAGATGGTGCCGCCTTTGCCACCGGCATTAACAACCGGGGCCAGGTGGTGGGAAGCACCTTCAACTCCCAGGGCTGGTCCCGTGGCTTCATTTGGCAGGACGGTGTGGTGACCGACCTTAACTCGCTAATTTCCAAAGATTCCAACCTCTTAATAAATGCGGCTAGCAATGTCAATGAGCGCGGACAAATCTCGGGCATGGCAACGATCATGAGCGGGCCGGATGCGGGCAAGATCCACGCCATTCTGTTAACCCCCGCAGAGGGACGCATAGACGACTCGATGGCAGATTTCGCACGTACACACCCGCGTCCCATTTCCGCGAATGTTTCCCACCGCTCTGCGCCGACATTCGGACTTGACCAACTCCAGCGATAAGGGGCATTTTTCGGAGCTTCCGCTCCGCTCCATTTCAGCCACACGTTGCGAGAAGGCGCAAGGCCGGAAGTTGTGCGAGACAACCTGGGTCACGCGAACGTCGTCGTGACCCAGAATTGCCAGCAACCGAAGGGAGACCCTAATGCAACTCGAAACTCCGCACTCCAGCTATAGCCAGATAGCAGCTTGAACCATGACCTCGCGCATCTTCTTCTTGACGAAGTTCATTCGCAGGAAATGGCGAACGGTCTCGCAACCAGGCCCAAGAGCGAGAATTCACGATGACAAGCGATGCGGCGCAATGCTCCAGAATCGCAGGCCGGAAAAGCCGCTTCACGCTCGCGAAGAATTACGAACCGAGGACCTGGAAAGTTTTGGCGGTTTTTGTAGTGTTTGCATGCATCGCCATTCATGGCCAGTCATCGCCCAGGCAGATGGCCGATCCGGCGGTGGCGGCGCTAGGAAGTGGATTCGTCTCCGATACCGCACAAGTGAACGGAGCCACTCTCCACTACGTGCGCGGCGGGGTTGGACCCGCCATCATTTTGCTGCACGGTTTTCCCGAAGACTGGTATGCATATCACCGCATCATGCCGCTGTTGACGAGGCAGTTCACAGTCGTGGCAGTTGACCTGCGCGGCATAGGCGGCTCTGGTGCGACGGCCGGTGGTTACGATGCTGCGAATATGGCAGAAGACGTTCACCAGCTGGCGGAGCATCTGCATTTGGAGCACGTTTACGTGGTCGGGCACGATATCGGTGGCATGGTTGCGTATGCCTTCGCCCGTCGTTACCCGGAGACGAGCCGCGGGGTGATGATGCTTGACGCACCGCTGCCAGGCCTTGGGCCGTGGGATGCGGTTAAAGCCAATCGCATGACTTGGCATATCAGTTTTCAGCAGACGCCGGACCTTCCGGAGCAACTCCTTGCCGGTCGCGAAGCCATTTATTTGCGTCATTTTCTCGATTCCGGCACTTTCAGCGATGCGGATGTCGTCCGCTACGCCCGGGCATATGCCGCTCCCGAACATCTGCGTGCGGCGTTGGAGATCTATCGGGCCTTTCCGGCGAATGAGAAATTCAATGCGGCGCAACAAAGCGCCATCAGCGTGCCGTTGGTACTCGCTCCGGGCAAAAACTCGCCTTTCGAGAAGCTCATGCCAGGCTTCGCCGATGCGTTGCGGACGCACGGGTGCGCAAACGTTGAGATCGAAGTCATCGATAACAGCGCACATTACGTCGCAGATGAGCAGCCCGATGCTGTGGCTCAACTCATCGAACGGTATGCCTCGTTATAACGACGATTACAGAGCGTTTTGCGGAGGCACACGAAGAACTTACGTCGAGTCGCAGGGAGGGAAGGAAGCGTCAGCCGATCAACGGCGCTCGACGATCATGGATTTTGAGCTAGATATTAATTCGGCATCACAAAATCTGCATCACAAAGATTCGAGGAGAGAACCGGATGAAACGAGAGACTTTTAAGATGATGGCATTGTGGGCCTTAGCGCTGACTTTTGCCCTGAGTACAGCCCGTAACGCGCAGGGACAGGACGCCAAAAATCCGTATCCGAGCATAGCTCCGATCGAACAGTATCTGATGGATCGAGACGCCGAGATCGCCTTGGCGCGAAGCGCGGCGCCGTCATCCATTTCCCATGATGCCACGGTTGTAATCCTGGGAAAAAATGGCTACGAAACGGCGGTCGAAGGCAAGAACGGCTTTATCTGCATCGTAGAGCGCGGTTGGATGAATTCATTCAACAGCCCGGAGTTTTGGAGCCCTAAGACTCGTGGCGCGGAGTGCTTCAATCCCCCGGCCGCGCGTACGGTCGTGCCGTACACCTACTTCAGGACCAAATTAGTCTTGGCGGGAAAATCAAAAGCTGAGATCAAGGAAAGTATTAGGGCCGCGATTGGAAAAAAAGAATTGCCCGCTCTCGAGGCCGGGGCGATGTGCTTCATGATGTCGAAAGATGCATATCTTAATGATGGTGGTGGGCACAACATGGCCCATCTCATGTTTTATACGCCGCTCATGGATGGTGCAGTATGGGGTGCAAATCCGATAGACGACTCAAACCATGTCTCATTTAAATTCCCAAACTCTCCGATATTTCTAACCCCACAGTTCCTGGGTGATCCGGAACCGATGAATAATTTCGTCGTTCCCACGGGCGTGTGGTCGGATGGAACTCCGAACCAGATGTAACGAGGGCCATTTGAGTACAGCATCGGAATCATTGAGTGACACAGGAGCAGATGAAAACTGGATTCAAGAAAGCGAAAAGGACAGCCTGGCAGTGCGGGAGTCTTCTGCTGGCCGCGTTGCTTCTACCCTTCGCAATTGCACTGGGACAAACGCAACCGCCGGCGAAGCCGGAACCTGCCCCAATCCGGCCGTTCAAAATGCATGTTCCCGACCGTGTTCTAACTGATCTTCGCCACCGTTTGGCGGAAGCCAACTGGCCCGATCAACTTCCGGGCACGACCTGGGAGTACGGCGCCGACATCAAGAAGGTTCGGGAACTCGCGGACTATTGGCAGAACGGCTACGACTGGCGTGCGCAAGAAGCGAAGATCAATCAGTTTGACCAGTTCACAACGGAAATTGATGGACAGCAGATTTATTTTATCCATCAGCGCTCACCTCGCCCCGACGCCATACCATTGATGCTGATTCACGGATGGCCCGGCTCGATTTTGGAGTTTGAGAAACTCATTGGGCCGCTCACCCATCCCAAGGACAAAAATAGCCCGGCATTTGACGTTATCATTCCTTCCCTTCCTGGCTTTGGATATTCCGGACCCACCATAACCCGTGGCTGGGGCCCACGGCGTATGGCAAAGGCTTTAGTTGTTCTGATGGATCGTTTGGGCTATTCGACGTATGGCATACAGGGGGGTGACTGGGGTTCGGCGATAGCGCAAGACATGGCTTACCAGGCGCCCACGCACGTCATCGGGTTGCATCTGAACCTGATTTACATGCCACCGCCGAACCAGGAAGCCGTTGCGAAAATGAGCGATGCTGAGCGGAAACGGTATTCCTACTTTGACCGGGAAGAGAGCAGCTTCTTTTTTCTCCAGGCCAGTGAACCGCAGACTCTTGCCTACGCCCTTACAGACTCCCCAGTGGGGTGGCTGGCCTGGATGATTGGCAAATTTCAACTGCTTACGGACAACAACGGCGATTTTCTTACAGCTGTGGATCGCGACACATTTTTAACCGATGTTACGCTCTATTGGGCGACCGGCACGATCGGCTCCGCCATGCGAATTTATCGTGAGAACCGGCTCACCGTAGAGGAAATGGTGCCGACGCCACACCTGGAGACTCCTGTGGGGTATGCGGATTTTCCGAAGGAGGTGGCTGTCCCGCCATTTAGCTGGATTACTCAAACATACAACATAGTACAAAAAACTGGCATGCCACAGGGCGGACATTTCGCGGCTTTGGAGCAGCCCGATCTCTTGGTTGCCGATATACGAAAGTTCTTTGCAAAGATTGATCAGAAGTAAGCCGAAATTGCAGCCTGATACGAAATGCATGCGAGACTGATTGGCCCTCTAAATCTCGGTGCCAAGCCATATGGGCATCGGGCAGTGCGTCGAAACGGTATCTGGCATCGATGATCGGCGAAAGTCGATGGTTTTCAAGCAATGACAGCAATTCCTCCATATCGTTTCGCGAGCCGAGGCTAACGCCATGAAATTGCACATGCGGATGTCGCGTGATTCGGCATTCGGCAGAGCGGGTAGCAGAGAAGTCCAGCCATTACTGTGATGTGCTCGCAGACGGCGGAATCCCGGCTTGGAATTGAACCTCTTTATGCGCTTCCGTTAAACGAGTTTCAATGTGGATTTCGGATGTCAAAGTCCGATGTACCGGGCAATTGTTCGCGATTTCCAAGAGTCTCTGACGTTGCTCATCCCTCAGGTTGCCGACCAACAAAATCTCTCTTTCGATTTGATCAACGAGTCCTTCTTTGGTTTCACAGCCGAGGCAATCCTCGGCATGCATCTTTCCGTGCGTCAATCGGACCCGAATGTCCTCCAGTGGCCATCGTTTTCGGTCAGCATACATACGAAGTGTCATGCTGGTGCATGCACCGAGTGCTGCGAGGAGAAGTTCGTACGGATTTGGACCGGCATCGCCGCCACCTGCCTCGACCGGCTCGTCCGCCTGGAGTCGGTGTTGTCCGATCGAGATGTTCTGTAAATATCCAGCACTTCTCGACATGACCGCCACATCTCTAGACATTTTGGGATCCCTTCTGGACATTAAAACGTTGCAGACAAAACATCGACACGTGTGATTTCAAGCCGACATCCGTACGACCTCTGAAACCGGTATCCCTGCTGCAATGTGAACCTTCGCTATTCCGTTCGAGGAGTGATCGAGCAGTTAGACATGAACGTGTTCGAGCAGAACTACCGGGCCGAAGGCGAGAGCTCTACTTTCCCAGTTGAGCCTGCCGCGATCAGCTCCTTAGTCTCTTACGCAGAACTCATGGCAAGTAGGCTCCTCGGAATGATGTCGTGGCCCTTCGACCAAGCGATAGTAACAATGTTAGCGATCCGGGTAAATTACATCTTCCTTGTAGTGCCGCGCCGCAACTTACCAGGTGAATCATTACTCGCATCCACAATCAAGGCGATGTATATTGCGCGTTGCCTCCGGCTCTCGGCGATGAGGGCCTTTCGACGCCTGACCCTGCTGCAGGAAATTTTGTAATGCCTGCTGTAGAAGAACCACTCTATGCGCGCACGATCGAATTCGGTGGCAGATAGAAGGCTGACCGCATCGAGCGCAATTCATTCATCATTTACGTCTAGCCGGCGGCGACCGAACAAGACAGAGTCGATTGACCAGCAACCGGGCCCCAGCATGGCAATCGCACTGGGATGTGTTGCAGGACGAAGCCACACAGAAAGAATCCGTGACCTATCTGGACCGATGGTCTACAATCGCCGCACGATACTGGAATCATGGAACCGGATCAGGCAGCAGGCGTCATCGGACGGATAACGGGCAAAGTGGAAGTAATCCTCTGCCCTATAGACCTCTTCCCCGGTATTGGTGGAAGTGCGAACATGCCTGCTGCGTGAGTGAGCGGTCATTAATCCGGAACTGCACGGGAACACACGTTTACCGCTGGATTCGGGAGGTTCGTGGGAGTATCACGCGCGGAGCTTATGGGAGGGAGAGCTGCAGCCGTATTGTCGCCTGCAAGAAGGCACAGCTAACTTTCATAAAGTCCTTTTATTTCTTCGCGGCGATAGCATGGAATGGCTCTCATCATTGGGCTTTATTCTTCTGAGATTCAATACTGTGTATACGAGTCGGCTAGATCAGTACCTCTGAATGGTTAGAGTTTTCCTGATAGCCACGACAACGGACGCCAAGTATCCTCTTCTAAGAGGTGATATCAATGGGAGGAATCTCTCGCGCTGCCGAAGTTTGGACGAGCACGTCTCGAAGCCAGCTGTCTTCCTGCAAACGACTATCTCAGTGTCCTGCAGCGGTAGTCCAACTCGTCCTCCTTGCAGTGATCTCGTGTTCGTGGGCATCCGCGCAGAAGGAGCGTGGAACGAATTACATACGCAACTCGCAGCCTCCGCTGATGAACTACAAGGAACTGGTGGCTCTCGGAGAACAGGAAACTGTCGATCCCGCTTTAGCCAAGAAACTCAACACTCTGTTAACAACCCCTTTTATCAATAATGAAGCGTACTTTGCTGGAATAAAACCTCTTCACCCCGATCTTAAGGGCATGGGGGTTTCGCTACGCCTTGTCGAATGGAACATCGAGAGAGGAATCGAGTTCGACGCGATCAAATTGTTGCTGACCGATAAGAAGGGATTCCTCGCCAAAGTGCACAGTGAGGCCGCCGGCCATACGAACACCGAAAAGGCAAGCGACCAAGTGCTGAACGCGCAGATGGACGTACTTCAATCAGCAGATGTGCTGGTGCTGAATGAAGTCGATTGGGGCATGAAGAGAAGTGACTACCGGGCTGTGATAAAGGATCTTGGCAATGCACTCAAGATGAATTGGGCATATGGCGTCGAGTTCGTAGAGGTTGATCCGAAAGTGTTAGGTACCCAATCGTTCGCGAAAGTCGAAAACGAAACCGAGCGCAAGGAATTGGATAAGCTGTTCAGCACCGACAAGACGCGGCTTCGCGGGCTACATGGCACGGCTATTCTTTCTCGCTATCCCCTTCGGGATGTGAAGCTCGTGCCCTATAAATATCTGGCTTACGACTGGTACAACGGCGAGAAAAAGTATGGATCCGTCGAGGCCGGTAAACGCAAGGGGGCAAGTCTGCTGTTCGGAGAAAGCATCGCGCGCGAGGTGCGTCGCGGAGGCCGCACCAACCTTATTGCAACGATCGATGTGCCTGATCTTCCCGAACGTCGGGTCACCATTGTTGCGACACACCTTGAGAACCGCACGACACCAAAGAGCCGGGTTAAACAGGCGGATGAACTTCTTGACATGATCCGCCCGATTCGCAATCCCGTGATCGTCGCCGGAGATATGAATACGACAGGGACAGATGGTTCAGTCATGAACATAAAATCGGAGGTGCTGAAAAGGCTCAACGATCCCTCTTTTTGGGCGACACAAGGAGTCAAGTACGCGACAGGAGCGGGCTTCATCATGGGCCTCAGCACTTTCGCCTTCAAAAAGACGAAGTTCCAAGCCGACCCGACCGCATCAGGAGTTCCTTTACTGGCGGCCAATCCTGAACAGGCACTCTTTAAGGATCTCGAAAAGTATCGTTTCGATGATGGGACCCGCATTGATTTTCGTGGGGATGCGAAGCTTTCGGTGAACGACCGCGAGGGGACGTTGAGCAACTCGAACGAGCGCGCCAGCAAGGGATTTGTGACAACGTTTGCCTTGCCGCGAACCCTCGGAGCAGCAGGGAAATTCAGGCTCGACTGGATTTTTGTGAAAAGCTATCTGAAAGACGATGCTGGAGCAGCTGACTCCTATCGCTTTGCGCCAGCCTTTGCACGCACCATGAACGAATCGAATGAAGCTCTGAACCAACCCCTATCGGATCATGCCGCAATCAGCGTAGATTTGCCGATCACGCAGCTGGCTTTGCCAAGCTCAAAGAAATGAGCTTCTCGGCATAAGCGTCGGAGCCGCAATTCGATCTCGACCTCACATACCGGGAAATTTATCCATCTGGGACCGCTGGGAAAAGGATGGCATCCAAACTCACGATTGGTTTTGTTGAGAGTCGACTGGAGCAAGGCGGCAGCGAGGCACAGCAGATATTCCGGGAGCCTCGACAGCCTAATCTTTACCCGCCTTCACCATAACGATCGGTTTGGGGTGCTGCTCTGATCGTGCTTGAGCAGCACCGGGTAGTTCAGGCTGCTGGTATTCCGGCGATAGCCTTGTTCTGCAGAACCCGGACGACCACACGCCGATTCTCTGCCTGGCCTTCGACCGTCTTGTCAGTGCCCACCTGCTCGCTTTCGCCCATCGCTCCGGGTGCGAGCATTCTGGTAAGAGAAACCTTGCCCTGTTGAACCAGAATGTTGGAAACGTTCTGGGCGCGCTCCTGGCTGAGCTTCTGGTTCACCTCGGGGCTGCCCACGGCCGAGGCATAGCCCTTTACCTCGATCATGTAGCCATCGACCTTGCCGGCATTTTGAGCCAGCGTCGTGAGTTGTGAGATGTACTTGGGATCCACCTTGGTTTTGCCGTTGGCGAAGTAGATGGTTACTTGGTCCATGATGAAGTAGTCGTCAAGCTGGCCGAAGCGGGCGATAGCGGCGTCAACGGCCGCCTTGTTAGCGGCGATTTTGGCCTGGTTGGCCTCAATGGCGGCTTGGTGCTTCTGCAAGGCCTGATTCTGTGCCAGCAGCTCTTCCTGATTCTTTTGCACCTGCACATTTGTATCGTGCATACCGGACTCGATGGCCTTGGCCTGCTTCAGATCAGTGCCCTTGAATCGTACTTTGCTGGCAACGAGAGTGTTTTGACTGTTGTATTCGCCTTCTATTGAAACAGCGAGACCGGGAATAAGGGCAGCCATAGACATCTGCTTGCTGCGCGCTTTCAGCATTCCCTCCACCTGGCCCACGTCGGTGCTGTCAGTCAGCATGACGACCAGATTCGGGTCCTGGCTTGTGTTCAGGACTATGTCCGGGCCGCTGCGGCTCTTGATGATGCCTTGGACCTTGGTGGATTGTGCCGCGGCTGTTCCTGATGCGACGCCCAGAAACAACAACATTACGATATTGGCCATCACGAATAGACGACTCGCTTTCATTTTTACAGCTCCTTCCTGATGCTGATGTAGCGAACGCAGTCTTACTCAGACTGGCATTCAATAACAATCAAACTTCTCCCGCGCGCTATAACGCGCGATAATCAGTGGCGCTCGTGCCGATCTCGCGAGCTACCGATTCTACGCGAGACGTTACCTTGTTGGCCTTGCCCCAATAGATACGTCGGTCGAGATCGTTGGCGGCGGCCAACATACGGACGATTGGATAGTTTTCCTGTACCTTGCTGCTATTTAGGAAGAAGAGTTTCCTCTGTGGCAGATTGACTAGAATGTCATCGGGCAGATCCGTCAGAACGATGAGGCGGTTGTCGATGTCGAGCACCTGACCCGGCTTCAAGGCTGTATTTGTCTTGAGCCCGTTCATCGCTGCCAGAATCCCGCTCTCGATTCCAGATCGAAAGCCTATGCTGACCAAGGTGTAGCGAGCCTTAGCTGTATACCGAAATTCGTGACCAACCATTTGACGCGCTAGCGCCGGCAAACCTTGCGCATTAACGTAAGAACTCACGGTGGTGATCAGCGCGATCAGGAGAAGACGTGCTCTAAGCTGGGTCACCGGAAACCTCACTGATTGCGTCGAATTACCACAATCGCTCCGCTTCTTGCGATGCACGGTTCGCTCCGATTATCCCATATTTTGAATCAGCACGCTGTAATAAATTCAGCCTACGTCCGATCGATAGACCAACTCACTGGACCAGTAACAACAAATCGTGCTCGACAGCAGGCAGTTACCGAAATGCAACAGGAACAACACTTCTCAACTAAGATCACGGTTAGATATGAATGTAATAAGATCTCTGCCACCCATTTTGAGCCGAGTGAGAAGTGAGAACAAAAATGGCTCGCCACTATCGTACATCTAAACGATCCTTGGCGATGCGATCGAGATGAGCCCTGAGCCAGGGCACAATGAACAAACCGAGAAGAAACGTCAGTACCCCGATAATCCATGGGAATTCACTGAGCCAGTAACGTACTTGCGACCACCATGGGAGATAACCAACATGATAAAAACGGTCTCCGATGCGGTAGGAGCTGAAGGAAGCACCGTGAAGTACGCTAATTGACTCACTGATATCTCCAGACGCTGAGGACTTCCAAAACGCCGATCCAAATTGTCCGGCTGCCGCGTCGTCTTTGTAAGTGATTGCCACCACAGTTCGATCGCGGTTCCACGGCGATTCGATCCCCTGGATAAGTGCATCCGGTGGCTGGCTGAAGCTACTCAACAGGCCACTTCTCTGTTGTGTTTGATCCAGCTTCCACCACCAGTTTGGACGCATCTCCGCAACTTGCCACCAAGCGTGCCGTATAGTTGCGAAGAATCCATTAGTTCCCTGCACCGTAAAACCGTCTTCCCTCACGGTAATTGGAAGTTCTTTCTGTAGCCGTTCAAAGCCAGGCTGATTGCCGGGCTTACCAAGCACCAGATAATCCACATCGTCTCCGAGCAACGATGAGTCACCCGCTGTCATCCGCAGAGCAGGATAGCCGGTCTGCTCGCCAAAATAAGCCATAAGCGCGAGGTATAGTGCCTCTTCCGGTGGCGTCGGCGTTGGCGGAAGGATGACTCTAGTCTGAGATAGATCGGCGAACCGCGTAAACGGGAAACCTGCATTCGCAAACAACTCAAGATTCGGCAACGCAGCCCAATGATTAAGCTTGCGAAGATCAAGGTAGGAACTCTTGAGCACAGCTCCCTGTAGGTTGATGGGTGCGGGTGCGGTGTCCCCGCAATTTCCCATCTTGGCAATCTGAAAGTAGAAGTTCAGGAAAAATGTGTTGGCGAAAGGTCTCAAGTTTGCAATGGGAACAGAAAGGTCGTAGGAGAGTTCCTTCTTGGGTTGATTCTCATGCGGCAAAGGCAGCTCATTGACCATTGATCCGTTGGCACTGACCCTTAGCGTAGATGCATTCGCGAGCGAAACGGCATTATAACGGTAGTCAAGATGCATCAGCAGATTTGTACGGTCGCCATAGTAAAGATCCGGCGGCACCCGAAGGTAGACCGCGAGCGGACCCGAACCATCACTTTGCAATTGCGGAGTCGCATCGTAATCCGCAAAGGAAGAGACACGATCGGTTCGCATCCAGAGTGGCGCATCGTCAGCTTGTCTGGGATCGGGCAATTGGAAGTTATTTACTTGTGCCGCGTGTCCTTGTAGAAGGGCGTTACCGATAGCAAGGGAACGAGCCGCAATCAGGAGTTGATTGGCATCATGTCCGGCAATAATCAGCAATTTCCCGTAAGGATCATTAGGATTCGTGCGAACCGCGATAACAGGTCCACTCACATTCAGATCAATACCCGGAGGCATGTCAGAACCTTTCTCAACCAGAAGCACCACGTTCCCTCTGGGAATAGTTCCGTTACTTACCGGGAAATGCAACGGCCTTGCCTTAGCACGCACGCCAAACCAAGACGCGACTATGCCCGCGGCGGTAAGCGCTGAATAAGTCGGCTCAGCATTGGCGAACGCGAAAGGGATCGTCGCTACTTGACTGGAAACCGCGTCATCATAGAAGGGCAAGGGCAGGATCTTGAGATCGTCAGCCAGAGGTAGCCACGAGCCGGAGAGTTGGATACTTGTTGAGTTTTCCACACGTGCCCACAAAGCAGTGTTAGCTGGGTCTTCGCAATCCTGCTTGTAGTGACCAACGAACTCGAAGCCAAGAATATTATCCCGAACCAACAATTCAGGAGCTACGGGGATCGTGGCAGCGAGCGGACTTTGCATCTCGCCATGGTTCTGAGGAACAGGCAGTGTCATGACCACGGCGCCGTTCAGCAGAACGTTGATATGGCTCATCTGCGCAATAAGGCTTGGTGAGAATGAGTATTTAAGACGGAGCTCTGCCTGTTGTACGACCTGAGTCTGAGGCAGCGAGAAAGGTATGTATCGAGACGCGGCCACTCCTCGAAAGACAATTTGCTCCGGCACGCCAATATCTTTCAGTGAGAATGACGTCCTAAAGCTTCCCTCTTCAGATCCTCCAGCCTGTACCTCAGGTGTCACAATTGCCGGCTTTGTCTGTGCGCGCAACATCGCTGAGAATCCGCCGCACAGAAGAACAAGCACAAGAGCGGCCGCTGCCTGAACGGGCTTTCGCCGGGGAATCCACGCTATCAACGCATAACCTACGCCCTTTACCGAGAGTTTCATAAGCTTCCAGAAGCTAAGCAAAGGACGGTCGGGCTCACGATTTTCATTGCGGCTTAACCACGAATCAGCACTGGAAAAAAGCACCAGTGTTAATGCTTCTTCTTGTTGTATCGAAAGCGAAGAATGCATGAGTCGTAGGTTCGTTCCGTCGCACTCTACAACTTGTGCCGGAAATACAGCTTGCTCCCCACGCAGCGGATACACAACTTGAATTATGGAACCTTTGGGTAACGTAAGCCGGGCATCAAGGTAGACGTTGGCCCCGCCGAGCGACACATCCACTGACTCGCCAAAGATGCTGTGACCATCAGGCAGTCGTAGTTCCACTGGCAGTTGCAGACAGGTGCGAACGCTGCCGCGCAACTGTCGTGATTCAATCGCAACGGCGTTGGCCGTGCCAAGAATGACCAGGTTGAAGAGTATCCAGAAGACGTTCATCCCAATCGTACCCGGACGATGAACATTCAAATAATAAAGACGCACTGGAGCCATCGCAAGGCCGCAAATACATAGCCAAATCAGAGCGACGTACGGTCTCGCTATGCGCCGGTCGAAATAGCGGCTCTCAACAAGTCCGCCCTTAGCTGTTACGTTGAATTTTCCCAATTTCGGATTGATCAGCGCCAGCACAGTCGGTCCCAGGATATATGGCGCAAGCACCACTTCATAGACTTCATTCCAGAAGGAGTATCGGTGTTTGCCCTGAATTCGTAAGTTGGTTACTGCGGAAAGCAGAAGGTGCGGCGCAGAGTACACAAGAATGGCTGCCCAGTAGCCTGGAATATTGATAAATCCGAACAGCATGTAAACCAATGGCGCCGTAATGAAGACAAGACGCGGCATAGCATAGAGAAAGTGAATCATCGCATTGAAGTAGCATAATTTTTGTTGCCACTTAAGACCCTTCGCAAACAACGGATTATCGACGCGTAAAATCTGCATCATTCCACGTGCCCAGCGGATACGCTGTCCAATGTGCCCAGAGAGACTTTCTGTGGCCAGCCCCGCTGCCTGGGGGATGTTGATATATGCAGTATTCCAGCCACGCGTTTGCATGCGCAGAGAAGTGTGGGCATCTTCCGTGACAGTTTCGGTAGCGATACCGCCGATCTCATCCAGTGCCGTTCGACGAATCACTGCGCAGGACCCACAAAAAAACGTCGCATTCCATAGGTCATTACCATCCTGGATCACTCCATAAAACAACTCCCCTTCGTTCGGAATGACCATGAACTGATTGAGATTGCGTTCGAAGGGATCCGGCGAGTAAAAATAATGAGGCGTCTGCATGACTCCTAGCTTGGCGTCTTTCATAAACCAGCCCAGCGTCATCTGCATGAAGCTGCGCGTTGGCACGTGATCGCAGTCAAAGATCGCGACATAAGGTGAGTTAGTTTTGGTCAGCGCATGATTGATGTTTCCCGCCTTGGCGTGTTTGTTATCGCTGCGCGTGATGTAGCCAATGTTCACTTTCTCGCAAAACTGGGCAAAGTCTTCACGTTTACCATCATCGAGTACGTAAACGTGCAATCTATCCTCGGGATAGTCCATATTGAGGGCCGCAAGAGACGTCGGTCGCACTACAGAAAGCGACTCATTGTAGGTCGGTATCAGAACATCTACATGTGGCCACTCTTCTAGCTTCTTCGGCATGGGGACCGGAAGACGACTCAACGGCCTGATTGTCTGGATGTATCCGAGATAGAGAATAACGAACGCATAGATCTCAGCTGAGACAAGCAGGAACATGAATCCAATGTTGATGATCCCCAGCGTGAGCCCGTACGTCGCGATCGTTTCAGCTAGTGTTGAAAACCGCCAGTAGGCGTATCGAGCGGTGGAGATCATTGAACCGAACATTAGAGCCAAAGTAATGACGTTTGACGAAGAGACACGGTTGAGAATCAATGCCAGGAAAACCGTGAATGCTCCTAGCACGGCCTGTTCTGCCCACTTAAAATTGATCGTTATACACTCGAAAGCAAAAAAGAGAAGTATCCCGTACACCAGAATCCGCGCAATGCTCGCAGTGAGACTTACTCTGGTTCCCAGAGATGTCCAACGGGAAAGGATTGGCGTCATCTCTCACTCCAACGTCGCACAGTCTTCGTTGCCAGGCGAACCGGAGCCGTCTTTCTCAACCATAGTGCGACGTCGAGAAAATCGTGGGTGACATCCGAGTCAGACGAGTGGTCGGCTACGGTCATGCGCTCGGATATGGCTGTGGTCACATCGGGGCTTCGGCGAATAACATTCGGCAAGAGACGGCCTTCGCATTGTCGTAAAGCCAGATTTCTTGCCTCCAGGTCCATAGGGCTGTGTTCGTCGAATTTATTGAAGATAAAGAAAGGCAACGGAACCTTGAATCCCTTGTGCTGCATCCCTGCTATCAACACCTTGATGCGTGGAAGGGTGAGAATAGAGTTCAAATCCGACAGGATGGGAATCAATAAAACCGAGCACGTTGAGAGAATCTGAGGCAGCATTGCCATGGAGGCCGGTCCCAGATCAAAAATTGTTCTTTGGACCGATCGCATCGCTGGTGCCACCTCAAGCTGCATCCACTCCGCAGTGACATCTTCGACGCCGATCACGTGCATCGGTGGACAATCTGCCTCCGGCGCCACAAATGTGCGAAGACCCGGACGTAAATCCGTTGCACCAAAGTAGAATGGCAAGAGACCGCTGCCCGATGCATCCACCAACAAAACCTTTTCTCCCAGAGAGCAGAGAATCCTTCCAAGATTCGCGGTAATCGTGGTTTTACCAACTCCGCCGGCAAGTGAGAAGATCGCCATCGCAGACGATACCTCACCACCCTGCCTTGACCTGGCCGGTAGAGCGCCGGAACGCAGAGCATCATTGGCAACTGGTCCTGATCGGCGGGCAGTCACGCTTTGATCAACCTGCTGACCACCGTAGGGCTCGCCCGTGAGCGGCGCTCGCGAAGGAGCAACCCGATGCTCGTCGAGTGCGTGTACCGAGATCGAAGTCGATTTTCCTGACTGAGGAACAGCCACATTCGGAGGTGGATGAATTGTCGCGTCATTCGCTACCGAACCTGCAACAGATGCTTCCACCGGGCTATTGTGACTCGCGTCAACCAACGGGTCGGCTAACGCATCGAGGCGTCGCTGCCGGGAAAATGTGTAGTATGGCACATCCTCAACATGCGCCATCGCATACAGGTGCGCGACATCCTTTGCTAAATCGTCTGCGTCAGACGACCCGCCTTTTTTGCCTTTCCCAGTGTCCATTGGCAAGACTCACTCTGTTTGATAGAGAAGCTAAACCAAGCGCATCGACACTCCTAACTGATCGTGATGACATTAACTCACGCCATAGAAGCGGAAGTTACACAGAGCCGTAAGACGGCCCGGACAAAAGACTAAAAGCAAATTCTGCGCAAAGGCGAACCAACCTTAGTCGCTGATCTTTCTACACTTACCGAGTGGAGTATACCACTCACCTACAAGCAAGACGCCACTAGTAGAAGTTACGGGTTTACCTCTTTATCAGGTCTTTTTTTCTGTAAATGGCCGGCCGCGACGGCGACTCGCAACCTATGCGTTCTCTACAAGATCACGATCTGTGTGATCATCTCATCGCGATGAGTATCTTCGAGAATCTTGAGGGATCATCACTCCACGCCCGAAAGACTTGCGGGGCCTCTTCAATTGAAACAATCGCACTTACCGTCTCATCAACAGGGAATCTGTGTTGCTCGAGCATTTCAATCACAGCACGAAAATCCTCCGGCAATGCATTGCGGGATCCTAAAATATCGAGCTCCTTCTGAACAAACAACCGGGTTTCATAAGCGACAGGCTCCTTTGCATAGCCGATGTACACCACTCTGCCCGTGAACGCGACTTCCTCAACGGCGGCGCGAAAAGTTTGCGGAAGACCAATAGCCTCTATGACGACATCCGGACCACGCCCATCGGTTAGCTGCTGCAATTTTTCGTGCAGATCTTCGCGCGAGGTGTTGATCGTGTAGCTAGCTCCGGCCTTCTTTGCAATTGCGAGCTTTTGTTCGTCAACATCGATTGCGATCGTCTTCGCCCCACGAAACCCAGAGGCCGCAACAGCCCCCAACCCAACACCGCCGCACCCAAAGATTGCTACGTAATCTTCTAGGGTGACTCGTCCACGCGCCACCGCATGAAAACCCACAGTCAGAGGCTCTACTAGGCAAAGCTCCTTGATGGTCAGATTTGCCTCATACAGTTTGTCTGGTGAAATCGCCAGAAATTCTTTCAACGCACCATCGCGTTGCACACCTAGCGTCTGATTGAACTCGCACGCATTCGGACGATTTCTGAGGCAGGAAGGACATTTGCCACATTGGGAATAAGGCGACATAGTGACGTCCGTGCCAACTGCCAGGTACGGGTGGGATGGCGAGCTTTGAACTACGGTAGCTGCTATCTCATGGCCCGGAATTCGCGGAAATGACACCATTGGATTCTTACCGCGATATGAATTAAGGTCACTGCCGCAAAGTCCGACCATACGAACTCTCAGCAGCACTTCGTCTTTTGAGGCAACCGATGTCTCTATCTCCTCGACAGAAGCTTCACCTGGCTCTCGTATTATTAGCGCCTTCATTGCCCGACTCTCTCGCTTTCCCTGACACAATTCAGATCACACTATAAAAGGACAACTCTCAACTGATGCTCAATACAGATCGCACACAGAATGCTCAAAACAAAAACAGATATTTCACTAGCATTACTCTATCTCGACGATTCGCACCAACTAGCTTCAGGCAAGTAGAACGATGAACGTCACATTGCAGAGGAGATTAGCCGTTCTGCGGTATGGCGATCAGTGATAAGGACGTTGATCCACCCGCCTTTGAGAGATGCCAGAATAGCCGAGACCTTCGACTCTCCTCCGGCGATTCCAACAACGCGAGGGGCAGCCTTCAGTGTAGCGAGATCTATGCCAATTACGCGTTTCATAAGCGGCGAATCAACCAACTTCCCCTGCTTATCTATGAACTGAAAACAGATGTCGCCAACCGCGCCGGAACGGCGTAATCGACGTCGCTCCTCCACTGAAAAGATGTTGCCACTACTCGCCAATAATGAAGACGGCTCGAGAGATCCTATTCCAACCAGGGCAAGATCGAGCTTCGTAAAAAGCCTGGCTGCCTCTTCTACGGCTGAGTCTTTAACCAGAATAGCTCTGGCTTCGGCGGATCCAACGACTCCCGGAGCCTGCAACAACACCGGCGACGCACCTATAAGCCCGGCAAGGCGCTGCGCAAGCAGCATCGCTTGATATTGAGTACTCGCGTTTCCCACTCCACCAAGTATCTGCACTACCTTTCCGCCAGCACCTGTGTTGCTCGGATGCAGGGCGTCCACCATCGAGAAAAGCGAGCGGCTCCAGGAAGAGATGCCGACGACCATTTCAGGTTTTATCGTTGTTTCCACGTAGAAGGCCGCGGCGGCACCAAGATCGCGAACAACACGCTCTTCCTCGCCATCGGAATCAACCACTATAGCTTCCTTTAGCTGGAAACGCTTCTCAAGTGCATCCTCCAGGTCCGGGAAAAATCCTGCGGGCGTGGCAACACTGATACGCACAATGTTCGCTTCTCTCGCGCGTTTGAGCATGCGAGAGACCCTGGACTGATGAATATTCAGCCGCTCCGTAATCTCCTGCTGACGAATGCCCTGGTCGTAGTACATGCGGGCGACCTTGGCCATCAACCGGATTTCGTCCAATCGTGACATAGAGAGTTTGCCTGCCGGGTGACCGGTTTACTTGGGTGCCGGGATGTGCCGGTATACTTCCCAGCCGAGGTATTTGCCCAGAGCTTCCGCCGTCGATGCCGCGCAATGATTTGTAGTCATCGCGGCGTGATGTTCAAAACCGTTGAGGCAGATGAACTGCATCAGTTCCTGAAGTTGCGGAATTTGAACAACAGCGCGTGTGCCAAAGGTGTCAAGAGTATCGTTAGTGAAGTATCCGTCACCAAAATAAGCGCAAATCTTGCCGGAGACATCATCGGTGCTGACTCGCCCATAACTCATAGGACCGGCTGGCGTGCGGCCAGCCAACGCTCCAACGGTATTTTCTTCACCAAGCATGGTGCCGAGGATCGGAGCGGTCCCGATACGGATGTCGGGGAGAAAGTCTTTAGCCCAGTTACCACAATGAAAGAGAACACATTTGTCAGGGTCACTGCCGTAGTTATTATTCCAATCGACAAGTGCGCTGGGCCTGCCACTGGCGAGTTGCAAAGCATACATGCTGACGACCCCCGCTATGTCCACTTCACAGGCTGAAGGCATCATTTGCTCTGACATCATGCTCATGATAGTGCAGACATTCACACCAAAGTTTTTCTGCATCGAACTCCAGCATTGGATCGCGGTTGCAGTCAATCCTAACGAAGCCATCCAGTCATCAATGACGAGAGCAAATTTCGCCATCTTGTTCAACGATTCAAGGGGTGCGAAAGAACTGTCTGCATAACTGCGAATCTGATCTACACGCTGCCTGACTCTGGAATCATCATCGGCGATGCGGGAAGTATTTCCAAAGACCTCAGAGAGATCGAGGGTGTTTACTGAAATACCCGCTGCCTCCAGAAGTTTCTCGCTATACCGCGTCGTGTTGAAAGCATTAGGACGAGCACCTACTGCGCCAATGCGCACACGCCGCATCCCTCGAACAACCCGACACACAGCGAAGAAGCTTCTCAGCTCTTCAAGAAAAAGGTCAGAAGATAATGAGATGGTGTGCTGTCGCGTTAATGAGAATTTGTATCCATATTGGCGAAGATTATTGCAGACGGAAATCTTGCCGCAGTATGCATCGCGACGACGCATCAGACCAAACTGATCAAGATCATCCGGACAAGCCTGAACCAAAATCGGTACGTTCAACTCCGAACTACGGATCGCATCAGCCACGCCCTTTTCGTCTCCGAAGTTAGGCAGGCACACGAGAATGCCCTCGATACGATGCCTGTTTGCGCGAAAGAGATCGCCGCATTTGGCAGCATCGGTCCAGGTTTCAACAGCGCCCAGCTTTGAATCAGCATCCGTCAACCAGACAGGTTCAACAGAAAGATCCTTGAAGACATTTAGCAGATCACGTCGCGCTTCAGAGATGAGCGCATCCGGAAAGAAATCGCGATTGCCTAGGATCACTCCAAGAGTGATAGACATGTGGATTTACCTCACTTTTTCAAACTCGCTATAATCATCTGCGTTTTGCTGTGTAACCAAATCGCACGGAATAATCTGCCGCTCGGGCTCGCCTGTAGTACCAGAATGAAGAAACCGATTTGCCTCATCAACAGCGCGCCTGGCGATCAACACCGCCGGCTGCAGCGATGTCGCGCGCAAAGTTCCAGATCGAACTGCTGCAATTGCATCCGGGCTTCCATCAAGTCCTGTAATCACAATGCCATTCAATCCCGCAGATTTTACCGCCGCCGCTGCACCAAGAGCCATAGTGTCATTGCCTGAGATAATGCCGCGGATATTTGCGTGAGCCTGCAGAATAGTTTCAGTTTTTTGGAAAGCTTCGGACTGTGACCAATTGGCTGACTGCGCAGCAACGCGGTGCAATGTGGCTTGTTTGTCGAGAATCGTGTGAAAGGCGCTAGTGCGTATTTGGGCGTTGGTGTCGGACTCGCGACCAAGTAACTCTGCGTACTCACCTCCTTCGCTGCCCATGGCATGGGCAAATTCCGCGGCAACGATTCTGCCACCTTGGTTGTTATCCGCAATGATCTGTGCCTTCGCAATACCATTCGCTTCTATTTCCCTATCAATGAGAAAACATGGAATGCCTGCAAGCGTCGCTCGACGGACTGCCGCGATCGATGAGTCTGCACCTGCGTTGTCCAAAATAATGGCGGCTGCGTTAGAAGCGATGGCGGCGTCAATCAGATTATCCTGGCGATAAGCATTGTCATCATGTGCGTCCACGCGCACTCGATAGCCCAATGACTGCGCCCTGGTCGCTGCAGCGTCCGCTTCAGACTTAAAAAAAGGATTGTCCTGTGACGGCACAATAATGACGATGAGAGGTTTCGACATTTCAGCGCGATGACACCCTGTAGCAGACAAAGTGAGAACACAGGCCGCTATCGTCGTTGCGATGCGATACCAGCGCCGCATTAATATGCTCCTTCAGTGCTGGAGCTAAGCAAATACGGCAGGAACTTCGCCTGCATGCGAGACTGCAATTGATCGACAGCAACGGCTAATACAATAACTGTGCCCTTGATGACCATCTGCCAGAACTCTGAGACACCAAGCATGACAAGGCCATCGGAAAGCACACCGATCACAAAAGCTCCGATCAGTGAACCAGAGATGGAACCACGCCCGCCCATTAGAGATGTGCCACCAAGAACAACTGCTGCGATCGCGTTGAGCTCAAAACTTTCACCTGTGGCGGGATGAGCTGCTTCCAGTTGTGAAGCAATGATCAGGCCAACCAAGGCAGCGCATAGTGATGATGCAACGTAGGTGAGAAGCTTCACGCGAGACACGCGAATGCCTGCAAGCAGCGCGGCTCGCTCATTACCGCCGACCGCATAAATGTGTCGGCCAAGAGGCGTCTTGACAACAATCATCCAGGCAAGACCAAAGAGCGCAAGCATGATCCAGGCCGGCAGCGGGAGGCCCGCCAAGGAGCTTTGGCCTAGCACTAGAAAGCCTGTATTGCCGCGCGCTGTCTGACCAGCTAGATTCGGAAACGTTTTTCCATTCGAGAGAAGCAATGCGGCGCCACGCGCAATGTAGAGAGTACCAAGCGTTGCGATGAATGGCGCGACTCCAGCCTTTGCAACGAGCCAACCGTTCAGGAACCCCACTATCAGACAGACAGCAAGCGTGGTGAGAATGGCAAGAGGAACGGGAGGATAGTGGACTACACCCGCGATCGAGATGCCTTGCGTCAACAGATATCCCGCAACCATTCCTCCAAGGCCCGCCAATGAACCTACCGAAAGATCGATACCTCCTGTAAGGACGACAAAAGTCATACCGATAGCGAGGATTGCGGAAATCGCCACGTGCTTGGAAAGGATTGCCAGGTTATTGGCAGTAAGAAACGATGGCGCTAACACTGAGAAAAGAATCACCAACGCAATCAGCACAAAGACGGCTCGTGCACGAAGCAGGAATAGAAGCGCTCGCACGGATGATCCGGTAAGACCATCAGAGCGCTTCCTCGAATGATCGGCACCGGCAGGTGTCATACGAATTGCGCTCCAGTAGGTGGAATTGGTAGAGCATTGACGGCTGGACTCGCCGCAGCGAAAAGCGCTTCATCGGTAATTTCATTGCGCAAGAACTCAGCACTAAGACGACCTTTGCAAAGGACTAGAACACGGTCCGCCAATTCGCGTGTTTCTTCAATCTCTGAAGAAGTGAAGAGAATGCCAATTCCCTGCGAAGCGAGACGCCGCAAAATAGTATAGATTTCCACCTTCGCGCCCACATCAACTCCGCGCGTTGGTTCATCGAGCAGGAGCAAAGACGGATTACGCATGAGACAGCGTGCAATAAGCACCTTCTGCTGATTGCCTCCAGAGAGCGAAGTCACTGGCAATTCCAAATCACGAGTGATGATGCCGAGTTCTTTAACAAGCTTGCGGACCTGGACTAATTGTTGTCTGAGGGAAAGCAGCATTCCTCGCATCGCACCAATGGCGATGTTTTCACGGATAGACATTTCCGGGATCAGTCCATCCCGCTGCCTGTCTTCGGGCACGAGAACTACTCCCCGTCTTCCGGCTTCCGATACGCTTGAACAATGAACGTCAACTCCGTTAAGTCGAAGTGCACCCGCACGCAATCGTCGTGCGCCTGCCAGCGACTCGAGTAGTTCTGTTCTACCTGCTCCGAGGAGCCCATAAATACCAAGTACCTCTCCTCGGCGCAGCGTGAAACTTACGTCATGCAGAGGAGCCTGCGCAGCCTCATCTACGCCCGAGGATCCAAGCGTCAGTCCCTTCACAGTGAGAAGAGTAGGACGGTTGACATACCCGAGCATATGCTCATGGATTTCACTAATTGCTCGGCCTGACATGCGTTCAACGATCCACTGCCGCGAAACCTCCGAACGAGGCGCCTGCCCGACGACACGACCAGACCGAAGAACTGTGAACCAGTCTCCTAGATGCAGCAATTCATTCAGCCTATGGGAGATGTAAATGATTGTGACGCCAGCGCTTTTCAGGTTTTCGATAACTTGAAAAAGGGATTCGGTCTCGGCGGATGAGAGCGCGGATGTGGGCTCATCCAGAATCAAGATCCTCGCTCCTTGATCCAGCGTTCGTGCAACTTCAACAACCTGTCGACATCCTAACGACAGTTGCGCTGCTTTAGTGCGCACAGGCATAGGCTTGTGCAGGCTCGTTAGTGCCTTGGCAGACCTGCGGTCCTCCACCTGGCGATCAAGAAAGACTGCAGCCCGCCTAGGTTCGCGACCCGCGAAAATATTCTCGCTGATATCGAGATTCGCCAGCACGGAGAGTTCTTGATGGACAATAGTGATTCCGTGAGCCGCCGCTTCGCGGGGTGAGCGAACCTGGATAGGCCGGCCCTCAAGCAAAAGCTCACCGGCATCGGCTGTTTCGACGCCTGCAAGGATGCGCATCAAAGTTGACTTTCCCGCACCGTTTTCGCCAATCAACACGTTGACTTGATTGCGATGAACGCGCAAGGTTACCGCATCGAGAGCAAGAGTACCGGGATAGCGCCTGATGATGTCTCGCGCTTCGATAATGATGTCGTCCGGATCATCGTTCATGCGTCGGCCTCCGGTCTTAGACGCGCACGGCGAACGGCATTTTTCCATCCGGTGTAAAGACGATCTCGATCAATGATCTTCATTGCTGGGATAAACTCGTCCGTCATACACGGCAATGCAGCAATCTCTGCGAGGTCGTTCCACCATCCAAGCGCAAAGCCTGCGAGCCACGACGTTCCAATAGCTGAGAGCTCTTCATTGATTGAACGTAAGACTGGACGGCCAAGAATGTCTGCCTGAAACTGCATGAGTGAGCCGTTACAGGTAGCGCCGCCATCCGCATGCAAGCCAGGAAAGGCAATGCCACCTGCTTTCTCCATGGCAAAGAAGACGTCCGCCACCTGGTATGCGACAGCCTCTATTGCCGCACGCGCAAGATGTGCGGCAGTATGTGAACGTCCAAGCCCTGCGATCATCCCTCGGGCATTTGCGTCCCAATGTGGTGCACCAAGACCAACCATCGCAGGTACAAAGTAGGCGCCATCGGCATCTTGCACACTCTCAGCTAGTGCGACCGCCTCTTGCGCCGGATCAGCAAGATGAAGAAACTCTCCAACCCATTGCACGGCTGAGCCTGACATTGCGATATTTCCTTCAAGAGCGAATTGTGTTTCGCCTGCTATCGACCACGCAATAGTTCGTGCAAGAACAGGTGTATCCACCGCCAGTCTGTGTGTAAGAACCATCAATGACGAGCCTGTGCCGTAAGTTGCCTTTATCGTTCCAGGGATGTATTGCCCGTGACCAAACATCGCAGCGTGTGAGTCGCCAATAGCGGCCAGAATGGGTGTGCCTTCAACGCCAGAAATTCCGACACACATTCCGAAGGATCCGGAGGAAGATCGCAACTCGGGCATTGACTCAAGAGAAATACCGAACAACTGCAATAACTCCGCATCCCACGTCAGCTGACGAAGATTGAGCAGTCCTGTGCGTGAAGCATTCGACAAATCCGTGGCATGCACTCGGCCACCAGTCAAGCGATGAATGAGCCAGCTATCCACTGTTCCAAGACGCAGCATTCCAGCCGCCGCCAGAGCGCTTGCTCGTGAATCGTTCTCAAGCAGCCACGCCCACTTCCCTGCAGTGATAAGAGTCGCAAGAGGGAGGCCAGTTCTTGTGCGTACACTCTCAGCACTTGTTTCTAAACGCTTGCAAATATCTGCCGACCTCGCACACTGCCAGCTGATCGCATTACCAACTGCTTGTCCACTCTTGGCATCCCATACGATACCCGTCTCTCGTTGATTGGAAATTGCAAGACCTTCAATAGAACTTCCTGATCGACCAGCGTAGTTGACACACTCAGCCATTACCTTGCGCACAGAATCCCACAACTCCTCCGGATCCTGTTCAACGTAACCATGCGAACCAAGGATTAGCTTAACTGGCTCAGAAGCGCGAAAGACCGGCGCTCCTGATCTGTCTACCAGCAGCGCCTTTGTGTTGGTGGTGCCTTGATCGATTGCCAGAATCAATTCTGAAGGCATTTACGATTTCTCCCCCAACAGGTCAAGAGCCGCGTTGTGGATTCCCTTTGCAGTAAGCCCGAAGTGTTCAAGCAGAAACTCTGCTGAACCAGTAGGAGCGAAAACTCCCGGCACTCCAAGAATGCGCATCGATGCGGGATGATGCACAGCGAGAATCTCAGCGACTGCGCCACCAAGCCCCCCAGCCGTAAGAGCTTCTTCTGCTGTGACAATCCCACGTGTAGTGCGCGCAGCATCCAGAATCGCCTCCACGTCGATCGGACTCATGCTGCTCATATTCAACACGCGGGCATCAATGCCAAGCTGAGCAAGTGTATCCGCAGCATCGAGAGTACGCGAAACCATAACACCATTGGCCATGAGAGTCACGTCAGTTCCCTCGCGTAAAATGTTGGCCTTGCCGAGAGTAAACTGAAAGCCCTCGCCATGTACGGCACGCACTGGCATACGGCTGATGCGCAGAAACATGGGGCCGGTATGTTCAAGCGAGTAGTGCATCGCGGCTGCTGTCTCAATTGGGTCAGCCGGAACCACAACCGAGAGATTGGGAATAATGCGTGTCCAGGCCAGATCTTCAATCGAGTGATGCGTTGGGCCAAGCTCACCATAAGCCATGCCTGAAGACATGCCGCACAACTTCACGTTTGACTTTGAATAGCCTAGGTCTACCTTGACCTGTTCCATCGCACGCGCGGTCAGAAAACAGGAAGCAGCACATACGTAGGGAACCATGCCACCATTGGCAAGCCCTGCGCCTACGCCCACCAGGTTCTGTTCGGCTATACCCACGTTCACAAAGCGATCGGGAAACTTCTGACTGAAAGACTTGAGCTTAGTTGAAGAGACAGAGTCACTGACCAACGCGCAAACACGCGAATCCTTTTCCGCCATTGCCTCAAGCGCCCCAGAGTAGGCATCGCGACAATCGTAAAGCCTTGTATTTGGCGTGCCCGCTGTCGACACTGTGGATGTTGTGCTCACTGCGGCACCTCCACACCAAGTTCAATCGCAGCTAGCGCCAGATGCTCTTTCGTCGGCACACCGTGATGCCATGCGGGCTTGTTCTCTGCAAAGGAGACGCCCTTGCCCTTGATCGTATTCGCGATGATACATGTAGGCTTGCCCTTTTCGAGAGGCAGAGATGTGAAGCACGAGAGCAGTGCGGTGTGATCATGCCCATCCACTTCAGTTACTGCAAAGCCGAACGCCGACCACTTTGCCCCAAGCGGATCCATGCGAATAGTCAGTTCCGTGAAATCTCCCTGTTGGATACGATTGCGGTCGACGATCACGATGAGGTTGTCCAGGCTGTATTGCTGCGCAGTCAACGCTGCCTCCCAGTTCGAGCCCTCCTGCAATTCGCCGTCGCCCGTAAGTACAAAGGTTCGCCAGGATTCCCCTCGCATCCGCGCCGCTAGAGCACATCCCACTGCAATCGGCAGGCCGTGGCCGAGCGGACCCGTATTGGCTTCCACGCCGGATAGCTTGTTACGATCCGGATGGCCGTTGAGCATCGATAGCGGATCCATAAAGGTTCCCAGCATAGCTCTTGGGAAGAATCCCCTAAAAGCTAGAGTCGAATAGAAGGCACCAGAGCAATGGCCCTTGCTCATGATGAAGCGATCTCGCTGCGGCCACATCGGCTCATCCGGATTCACTTGGAGGACTCCGCCAAGATAGAGCGTCGCAAGAATGTCCGCCGAAGACAGATCGCCGCCCGTATGCCCCAACCCCGAATGATTGGTCATAGTTAGTGCGCTGAATCGTATCTGATTCGCCAGCCTCTGGAGTTGTGCAGAGTGCTCGATTGTGTAACCCACTGCTTCCTTCACCATGGGGTTGCTCATTCTGCTCTCATCGCGTTTGCATATTTATGCATATACGCATGATATTGTAACCTCACTATCAATGATCCATTGTGTCACTGTCAAATACAGCGGCGAGCGAGGCGGAGGAAGAAATGCTAATTGAGGTGTGGATGAGGACCATGCAACGGTCGTGGACAAGTCTCTTTGTTTCCCTGTTAGCTGGATTGACTAGCTTTGCCGCAGAGGCACAATCCGCTCCGCCAGCCGCTGACAGCTTCACAGGACATCCACGTGTAGTCATCATCAGCGACATCGGCAATGAACCCGACGATCAGATGTCGTTTGTACGTCTGTTGCTCTATTCAAACGAATTCGACCTTGAGGCCATGATCGCCTCTACATCCACATGGCAGAAGACTGCCACGCATCCGGAGACAATGCATTCAATCGTTAAGGCCTACGGCGCGGTGCGCGGCAACTTGGAGTTGCATGCGAAAGGCTGGCCAACAGTTGAAGAGCTCGATCAACGAATCTTTGCCGGTCAGCCAGCCTATGGTATGGCCTCTACCGGACAAGGCAAGTCATCCGCAGGCTCTCAGGCGCTGGCAAAAGTGATAGAGAGCGACGACCCGCGTCCTCTCTGGATCTGTCTTTGGGGCGGGGTGAATACACTGGCCCAAGCGCTCATTGACCTGCGCGCCACGCATTCTCCCGCAGAGATGAATGGCCTGGTTTCACGTCTTCGCGTCTCTTCAATCTCAGACCAGGACGATGCCGGTCCGTGGATTCGCCGCGAGTTCCCTGCCCTGTTCTATGTCGTCAAGCCCAGCCCTCCCAACAGCGAAGAATACTATTACGCGACCTGGACCGGCATTAGCGGCGACGTTTACTATCGCAATGGCGCCGGCGCCGACACAAGTCTCGTGACAAACGAGTGGCTTGATGCCAACATCCGCACAAAGGGGCCAATGGGTAAGTGGTATCCCCGCTTCATGTTCATCATGGAAGGCGACACTCCCTCGTACCTTGGCCTTATAGATAATGGCCTGAATGCCTATCGTCGGCCGGATTGGGGCGGCTGGGGGGGGCGCTATATCTACCGCCAACCGTACGGCGAACCCCATGCCATTTGGACACAGGGCGGCGACTTATTTAACCGCACAACCTCCCAGGATCGTATCGTCGGCATTGACGGAGCGGAGCACATATCAGATCAAGCCACTATCTGGCGCTGGCGCGAGGCCTACCAGAATGACTTCGCTGCACGCATGGACTGGACCATCAAGGATTTTGCACACGCCAACCACAATCCTGAACCTGTCGTAAACGGAAAAGCTGGCACCGCTCCAATTGAGCTAACCGCAGACGCCAAACAGACCATCACCCTTGACGCAACCGGCAGCAAAGACCCCGACGGACAGACATTGCATTACAAGTGGTGGGTCTATGAAGAAGCTGGCCTCGGGGGTACTCATGGCGCCGATGTTACCATCAGCAACGCCAACACTCCACAGGTGCAGGTAACAGTCAACTCTCCCTGCCGCGCCGCGTGGATTCCGGGTATCGTACCGTGCCGCGGAGAAGGCGTCGCACATATCATTCTCGAAGTCACCGACGAAGGCAGCCCCCGGCTTACCTCCTATCGCCGTGTCATTTTGCATGTTCGAGCGCTGGCAACGGCTCAGGATCCTGCAAGAAAATAGGCTAGGTCGAAGAATTGTCATGACAGCTTCAGTCCTGCCGACAATCAACTAACATCTTCATAGAGGACCTTTCCAAACCATGAACCAAGCCGAGATGATCGCCCAATGGGACGAACACATCAGCCATGAGTTTTCGAACCGTGACGTCTCTTCTACCATCGCTACAATGGTGGAAGACGCCTATGTTAACCACGTTCCGGTCATGACTGGCGGTTACGGCCATGCAGCGCTCTTCAGGTTTTATAAGGAAGACTTCATCTCCTCGATGCCGGCGGATACTGCAATCAAGCTGGTAGCCCGCACTATCGGGCAGGATCAGCTAGTGGATGAAATCATCTTCACCTTTACCCATACGCAGGAGATGCCCTGGATGCTCCCTGGCGTTCCACCGACCCATCGCCACGTCGAGATCCCTCTCGTCGTCGTGGTCGGCTTTCGTGATGGCAAACTGGCGCACGAACGCATCTACTGGGACCAGGCTTCAGTGCTCAAACAGATCGGCCTGCTCACTGATCCTTCGCTTCCCGTATTTGGAGCCGAGACAGCCCATAAACTCCTCGATCCTGCTATTCCCTGACTCAGGATGTCATCCGATCTTGAATTCAAAAACTTCCTTTGTATACTAGCGACACGCATCCATCACGAGACCAGGCTTAAGGTGTCGACGAGCACTTGTTCCTGGATCGACGGATTACTGAACGCCAGGAGCCACGTGGTCAAACAGCAGCTATTCGCCCCTCAGGCTGGCAACCTCTCGCATGATCGAATCCGTTCGCTCTTTCCTGCGCTGAATCAGGAATCGGGTTTCATCTTCTTCGACAACGCCGCCGGCGCTCAGATTCCTCAGGTCGTTTTTGACGCGGTTAATAACCATCTCTTAAACTGCAACGTGCAACGCGGCGGACGCTACGCCAAAAGCATCGAGGTGGACGCAACCATCGCACGCGCCCGCGAAAGTGTCGCTGTCCTGATCAATGCATGGCATAGTGACGAGATTGCCTTCGGCATGAATGCAACCTCGTTCCTTCGTCTGCTCAGCCTCGCGATCGGCCGCACCCTCGAAACTCGCAACGAAATCATCGTTACCAACCTCGACCACGAAGCTAATATCGCCACATGGCTGCAGCTTGAACGCGAAGGAGCAAAGATAGTCTGGTGGAAAATGCGTGAAGATAACAACCTTCACCTGGAAGACCTCGCTCCTCTTCTTACCCCAAAAACCCGTCTCGTTGCCTGCGCCGTCGCGTCTCATGCACTCGGCACCATTATCGACGTCGCAGCAGTTTCACAGTTGGCACACGCCGCTGGTGCGGAGGTCGCGCTCGATTGCGTTCACTATGCTCCGCACGCCCTCATTGACGTGCAAGCCTTCGACTGCGACTATCTCGTCTGCTCTGGCTACAAGATCTTCGCTCCTCATATGGGCTTCATGTGGGGACGGCTCGAGCTTCTCAACAAGCTCCCCACATTTCGCGAAGACTTCCTCCCCGATGCTCCTCCCTACAAGATTGAAGCTGGCACTTTCATCTACGAAAACGTAGCAGGCATGGCAGCTGCCGTTGCCTATCTTGAAACTCTCGACAAGAGCCTCGGTCACGAAGAGCAGTCTACAACCTCCGCATCGAGACGAGACCGCGTCGTTCGCGCCATGACCGCCATACGCGAATACGAGGCCGTCCTCTCTTCAGAAATGCTGGAAATCCTTCAGGCTGCCGGCGCAATCATCTATGGCATTGACAACCCTGCCCATCTCTCTAAACGGGTACCCACCTTCTGCTTCAATCTTCCAAACCTCAGCCCCGCGCTTGTAACCGAAACCATGTCAGCTCACAACATCGGCATCCGCGACGGTCATATGTACGCTCCACGCTTGATGAAACAACTGGGAATGAGCCTTGACACCGGGGTCATTCGCGCTTCCCTTCTCCACTACAACACCGTTGAGGAAATTCACAAGTTCGGGAAGGTACTCTGTGACATGGTTCGGAAGCAGTAAACAAGGCGCTACTACCCGAGTGTCGAGCCCTTCTACACTTACCGAAATTCGCGATCTCGAGAGTTCTCCCGAACTCAAGCGCAGGCTCACGCAACGCCAGCTCACAATGATGACGGTCGGCGGCGCGATCGGAGTCGGACTCTTCCTCGGCAGTTCTCTCACCATCCGCCTCGCAGGGCCTGGAGTCATCCTCTCTTATCTCATCAGTGCTGTCGTCGCTCTCATCGTCGCTTACGCCATCGCGGAGATGGCTGTCATACATCCCGTCGCTGGCTCCTTCGGCGTCTATGCACAAACCTATCTGAATGAGTGGTCAGGTTTCGCCGTCCGCGTAACCTACGCCTTCGTCCAAATCCTGGCTATCGGCGCAGAGGTCACAGCTGTCGCCATCTACTTTTCCGTCTGGTTCCCAACGGTCCCGCAATGGATCTGGGTAGTCGGAGTCTCCGTCGCCCTTGTCTCCATCAATGCGATGCGGGTTGGTAATTTCGGCGAATTTGAATACTGGTTTGCCATCATTAAGGTCATCACCATCGTAGCTTTCATACTCGTCGGGTTTGGGCTAATCTTTGGCGTTGGACGCGCCACCGCCATCGGCTTTTCAAATCTCACCACTCACGGAGGGTTTCTTCCCAATGGCCTGAGAGGTGTCTGGCTTGCGATGAGCCTCACACTCACCAGCTACATGGGCGTGGAGATTCTGGGCGTTACCGCCGGCGAAGCATCCGATCCCGAGAGAACCATCCCTCGTGCGATGAGAAGCGTCACTCTTCGACTCATCCTCTTCTACGTGCTCTCGATAACCGTAATGCTGTCGATGACGCCATGGAACCGGATGGGGAGCGGTATCACCGGCAGCCCATTTGTGCTTGCCTTTGCAACGGCCGGTATTCCTTACGCCGCAGGAATCCTGAACCTGGTTGTCATTACAGCTGCGCTCTCAAGCGCAAATACCAATCTCTACCTCACTAGCCGTACCCTATTCTCACTATCGCGCGATCGATACGTTCCCAAGGCACTAGGAAGCCTTGGCCGGAACGGCGTGCCGTACATTGCCTTGATCCTATCCACTGCCGGCATGGCCGCTGCCATCCTGCTTGCCATCTTCGCTCCAGGCCGAGCCTTCCTATTGCTTTACGGCATTGCCGTCGCCGGTATGTTCTTCGTCTGGATCGTTATCTTATTGGCTCATCTTTCTTTTCGCCGCACCCTCGGAAAGGAGCGTATAGCTCAGCTGCAGATCCGCTTATCTTTCACACCATACTCACAAGTCATCGCACTGATCGCTCTCGCCGTCATCGCAACCGGCACCTTCTACGTGGAGGGCCTGCAATATTCCGTCCTGAACTTCACAGCGTTCCTCCTGGTGATCTCGGCATTCTACGTGGTATTGAGACGAAGGAACCGCGACGGCGCAGACTGTAACTCCTGAAATAATTCCTTCAACTCCCAGGCATCAGCAGGCTCATCCGTCATGCTCTTCAAGAGCAATCACAGATCGTCTGCATATCAGTAGTGGAATACATCCGAAAATCCCGAAACTGCAATCAACAAGCCGCCACGGAAGCGGTATGCCGCGGATAGGGCCGGCAATCAGTGCCAGCGGTATGACACCTGCGCAAGCGATCAAGCCAAACGTAATCAACCACTTGTTCTGCACCGGATCGATATACGGACCTACGAATGCAATCGCAATGACGAGATGACCAAATGCGAGCCAGTCCGTGCCATATGCGAGAAACGGGTAATGAGCGTTTGTAGCACTAAGCCCCTCGTTGACTCGCTCTAGCCACGGAAGCAAATGGGCGTGATCTGCAATCGATCGCAAGGCACCTGTCTGAAGCTGTGAAACAACCCAGCCCAGTTCAGTCTGCAGTGGAAAAGCCGTGACTCCGCTCAAGACTAGGCCAATCATAAACACGATGAGCCAGCGACGAATACGATGAAGATGATCAGTTTGCGTCATGGAATGTACAGAGAATAGCGAGTTATAGCCAATTACGTCGACTTCCATGTTGAATCACAGTCGTCATCACTCTCACGTGGCAACTACCAAAACAGGCAAGCCCCCAAAACGGCGCTCTCTGTGACGAAATTCCTTAAGAGCCGCGTCCAGATCACCCTCGTCAAAATCAGGCCACATACGATCGCTGAACAGAAGTTCGGCATAGGCGCACTCCCAGAGCATAAAATCCGAGAGACGCACCTCTCCCCCAGTACGAATCAATAAATCAACGTCACCGCTCTGCCCCGTCAAAGCCTGCGTCAATAACGGCCGAAGTAAATCAGGAGAGATCGTGCCGTCACGCGATAGCGCAACAGCCGCACTGGCAGCCTCGCGCGTGATCGCATCGCGTGAGGAGTAGTCAATCGCAACGCGGAGACAAAGACGCCTCCCGTCAACCGTTGCCGATTCCGCCTTGTTAATTTCGCACAGCACAGCCGCTGCCAGGCGGTCGCGTCGGCCGATCACCCAGAGCCTTACTCCGCGCTGTACAAGTCGTCGCGTCTCCAGGCGAAGAAAGGCTCGTAATAACCAGAAGATACTCCGCACCTCTGAATCAGGACGGCGCCAGTTGTCAGAAGAAAACGCGTAAAGCGTGAGACAGCTGACGCCAACGTCCGACGCTCGCTCCACCACGCGCTGTACTGCCGCCACTCCGGCGCGGTGGCCAGCCGCACGGGGCAAGCCACGTCGAGTCGCCCATCGCCCGTTGCCATCCATAATGATTGCGATGTGCAGTCCCTCACCGATCTCACCTTGAATCATGGAGTTCCCCTAAGACTTACGTGCCACGATCTTCGTTCATCACGTTAATGGTGCTCTGGCGACGAAGCTCTGCTCTACAAAGCACCACCTGGAGCCGGTCGAGCAGCCTGCGAATCAGAACCGTCGCCAACAGAAAACGAGCCGTACCAGTCGATACTTCGGGTAATGTACATGACCGCAGATACAGCAATGAAACTCGCAATCGCACCAACCAATAACGCATTGTCCTCGAGTCGTAGAAGCAGATAGATCAGCACATATAGAAGGCTGAAGACTGCAAACGCGCGCACTCCCTGCAGTCTGCTCTCGAATATCCAAGCAGCATTTACTGAGAGCAGTAACACAGTCGCAGTACCTGCCAAAGTGAACCCGTAGTCAAAGCCAATTCTTTCCGCGACAGACAAAAGGAGCAGGTAGAAGATAATCTGTGCAATCCCCACCAGCACGTACTGTGCAGGGTGCACACGCTTACCAGTTGTTACTTCGAAGATGAAATAGGTCAGGAAAAGCAAGCCAAGAAACAAAAGCACGTACTTGAGTGATCGATTAACAGATTGATATGGATCTGCAACCTCGACAAACGAAACTCCCAGCGCGGTCGCCTCAAGCCCGTTGATGGAGCTGCTCTGTCCTTCCGCACGAACGCCACGAGCGATGAACGGAATAGACCATTCAGCGCTAAAACCATTCGTCGAAACCGTATGTGTTGCAGGTAAGAACCCTCCATCAAACCCGGGACTTCGCCAATCGCCCTGAACGGTGAGGTGAGTCGTCTTGCCGTAGGCGAGCATTGCTATTCGTTGTGCCCCCGAAAATCGCAAAGCAGACGTTACTTTGAACTGTGCATTCGGCCTTGCAACACCATCCACTCTTGAGCCAAAAAGCTTCAACTTAAGGTGCTGATTCTGATCGTCTCCATTCGATCCGATAGAGACATCCGGAACAATCGCCGCCGGAGCCAGCGTCGATGTATGCCCATCCGTCGTCATCGTGGCGTCGGCCAGCGCCCCGCGCGCATCGCTCACGCCAACAACAATCTCAGCACGGCTCCAGTCGAGCTCCGCTCCCTCGGGCGCTGCAGCCGGTACTCCAGTCAGATCGAACTCAGCATCTAGTTTCAAATCTGCGTTAAAAACTGGCACTTTGAAAAGTGACCGGCGACGCTCTTCTGTCGCCGTCTTTACTACCGCCGAAGCTTGCGATGGAAAGACGAAATAGATGCCATGCCTCGCAACATCAGTACGTGACAGCGGAGGAATGCTATAGGGAATAGCAAGCGTCGGTCCTAGAAACGTCTGCGGCCCACCCACGTAACCGCTTATTTCCTTCATCACATCACCGGCTCGTTTGGTCCTGTCATCCACCAGTCCGCCGACGAAAAACGACGGCACAGTCATCAGTAATGCCAAGGCGCAAACAATAATAAGCTTCACGCCCATAGAGCGGGACTTGATACTTACCGGCAAGCTGGATTGCAACATCGACAAATCGTTCATACTCTCTCCCGTCAAATATTACTTTGCACTGCAAAGTTGGCATCCAAAAAAATTTAGGTCTCTCGAGGCGTCAATTTGCGAACCAACCCCAACCTTGGTTCGACCTCTGTGATTTTGGCCGCGTCGCGCACTACCTGTTCAAGCGTCGAGAGATACTCAAGATAGCGTTTGCGGCCGAAAGCCGTAATGCGGCAGATAGTTTGTGGGCGATTATGATCATGCCCTTTGGCAATCTCAATCATCTTGCTTTTTTCTAGCACGCTGAGATGCCTGCTCAGGTTGCCGTCTGTAAGAGCGCACAACTGTTTGAGATCGCCGAATGTCAGTCCTTTGAGATTGCTGATCAAAGACGTGAGTATGCTCAGTCGAGCGCGCTCATGGATCACCCGATCCAATCCCTCGTACGCAAAAGGCGATTCGCTGCCTGCAGTCTTAGCTTTCATCACTGCACTCCCGCGCCGTGAAGAACAATATCCCTGCAACTAGTATCTGCCCGACTCCATAGGAGATCCCCATCGTCAAGGGAGAGAGTGCGCGGCCGTCAGCAAGCGCCAGACACGTGAGTCCAGTCAACAAATACCATGCGCCCGCCACAGTCATCTGTCGAGGCAAGAAACGGCAGGAAGAAAATACGCCCAGACTAAAGATGATTTGCCAAAGCCCAGGAAGCATCCATAACGCCGATGGCACAGAATACAAAAGCACGACTGTTACCAGGATCCCCGCGCCGGCCGCAGGCAAAAACTGTTCAACAGCCATGCGAATCATCTCATCCGCCAGACCAGAATGCATGCGGCGTGTGCGCGTAACCATCTGCACGCCGATTAGCCCGGCTGAGACGATGGCGGTCGCTAACCAGATCGCCAGGTAAGAGATCATGTGATGCACAGGATCAGGCAGCAACAGCTTCTGCACTGCTGCCGCCAATACCGCAAACAACCCCGTCGCTGCCAACGTAGTAGGGCCGTAGCCTCGGAACTCCGTGCTGCGGGCCATCTGTCGGCGAATGTTGCTGATATCTCCGAGGGCTTTATACAGGTCATTCATGCGGGTTAACTTTACAATGCAAAGTAAACCGCCCGAGGAATCTTGTCAAGTGTCAATTTCGTCCACTTGATTGACTCGCTATAACTACGATTCATCAAGGATGAAGCGCGGGCTTCATTCGGTTCGGCTTTGGGTATCGCGATCTACTTTGCTGCTGCTGTCGTCCCGGAATCGTCCGACGGCCATTGATCGTCTGTGGGATGCCAACTCTTGTCCGGGTTGAAGCGCTCTATCTTCTTGGCGACACTCAGGGTGTCGGGACCAAGATCCTTCTCGTACACGACTCCGTCGTAGCTGACGATGAACGTTTTCACTCCGGTTACACGATAATCCGCGGGAGTTGCAATCAGGGCAAAACCGCCGATCATCACTCCATTAATCACGTAATCGAGTTTGCCCAACCGAGCCGCGGCTCCTTGTCCTTTCAATACTTTGAAGTAATACCCGTGATAGGCGGAGCCCTTTTCGATCGAGTAGCCCTCTTCTATTGCCTTGGCAACCTTATCGCCAATCGAGCCTCCGGGCGAACCATCAGCATTCTTCCAATACAATCCATCCTGCTTCCCCGGAGTGCTGATGATCCGTTGAGCGTACTGATGAACCCCAGAATCATCATGAACCTCGGTAGCATACTCCTGCTGCGCCTCTACGAATCCACGGCAAATTTCAATAGCGTCTAATTCGTTGGTGCCAATTCGCCGATTGAGAACCTCGTTACGGCCCACTGCCGAGTTGAATATCCACTTTCCGTTCTTCTTTACGATCGGAACAGGGAGAGGCCACTGTTTCGTTCCCACAAGGAGAGTCGCTCGATTCGGATTTTTCTCATCGACGAGTACTGAATTCCCTTGGTGGGCGGCTTCAGCAAATTCCTGAGCATTGTTCTTGTCCTGTACTGGGTCTTGAGATAAAACAAGATCTTTTCCGTCTGGACCAAAGATACTAAGCAGCGTCGGCTCGTCATAATCTGTCGTCGCTTTGATCAGCGCATCCGCAGCTTCCTGGGGTGTAGCAAATGAAAGTTGCTTCGCGGGTGAAGAACCTGCAATTGCAGGTTTTGGTTCGGTTTGCGGAGCAGCATACAAAAGCCCTGCAAAACCCGCCAGCAGCAACGGCATAAGGACGTTTGCTGCAACCTGCAATCTTTCGGGAGTAATTTTCCTTGTCTTTTTCATGGTTGCCTATCTCCGTCGTCCTCCCCCGCTACTGCGGGCGCCACCACCCATACTCGACGTGCCTCGCTGGCTACTCGCGCGAGCTGAACCTCCGCCCATTCCGCTACCTGCCCCGCCTAAGGCACTTCTGTTGGTCGAACCAGGAGACGATGGAACACCTCGATTACCTACCCGATCGCCGCCGCCTCCCCGGTTCGCCCCAGCATTGTTGCTAACACCAGCTCCACGGTCGGCATCTCTGGATTGTGCGGCAGAGCCTGAATTCCTGCCTCCCGAACCGCGATCAGCGCTTCCCCTTTGGGGCTGGTTTCCACGCTGCTGGGCCTCACGTGAATTAGCCTGTCGCGCATTCGATTGGCGTGACGCCAGCGAGGAACCCTGAGTTGTGCCGCCAAACCTTGAGGCTGTGCCTCTATCGCCATATGGAGCGCCGCCTCGATGCTCCGGGTTGTGCTGCCACGTATTGTTCCCGCCCGTCCGGTTACCAATATTGTTATTAATGTTTGAGTTGCGTACGAAGTTATTATTCACGTTGATGTTGACATTATTATGTCCCCATCCACAGCCCCAGCCCCAGCCGCCTCCCCATGCAGCTCCCATCGCAATTCCTATGCCGAATGAAATCGCCATTCCTGCAGCGTAATAACCTACCGGAGGATAGACGATAGGAGGATAAGCGTAGACCGGAGGGCCATACACCACCGTCGGGTTATAACTGGGCACATAAACCACCTGCGGGTTCGCCTGCTCAATTACGACAACACTTTTCTGTTCAATTACCTTCGTTTCGACCTTTTGCTGTTCTGTAGATTTCAGATTGCCATTACTCTCAGCTTTCATGCGCATGCGTTGTACGGCATCCATCACGTCGCTTTGTTGTGCAAGAAAAGCGTTTCCCAGGTCCGTTGTCCACTTGATGTTCTCCGACAACAGCTTGATTACATCGGGCAGAACAACGAGAGCCTGAATGCTTGGATCCCAATCTTGTTTCTTTACGGCATCAGTAAGCGCAGTGTCTTTCAGACCTTTATTCTGAGCCATCCACTGTTGCAGCTGAATCACCTCAAGCGGATAAGTAGAAGCCACGAGGGTTTGGCTTAAGAGAGAATCGGGGTAAAGGGCGATAGGAGCAACAAGTGCATCCAGTTGGTCAGGTGGAATTGTCGCGGACGGTTGAGACTGAGCAGGCGGTTGTTGCGTCGACTGAGCGAAGGATGTCCCGTCGGCTGCAATCACAACCACCAAAATCAAAGCAACGACCGACCGCAGTAACTCGATTAAAGATCTTGATAGAGGATTGCGGTTCACGCCAGATGTCCTCCTGATCCAGAGCGTCAGCCCGTCGTGATCTTGCCGTTTGACGGCGGTGTAACTCTAGCATGGTGCGATTCCAGGTCGCGCGTCCTGATGTTTTGCGAAATACATCAACAACGCCCAGGTTGAGCATACCGGTTCAAGCGGTTTCTAGAACTGCAAATATTGACAGTGGTCCAGACGAGCTCGGCCCCGTACGATTTCAGCGTCACACTCATCTACGCCATATGCAAAAGTGGCGGTGCTGGCTAGAGAAGAGAGTGTCAATTTTCGTGAATCTGATAAGCCGGCTTTGCCGAGGCGGCACTATCTTGTGCTAGCTCGGGCATTCATCTAACAAATAGCAACAGGGAGCATTGGAATGAAAAAGATCTTACTCGCAATGTTGGCATTGAGCGGAACAGTACTGCTCGGCAACGGTTCTGCATATACTCAGGCCCATGCGCAAGCAGCTGCGAGCCAAGGTTCGATTGACCAGGATATCGAGCTCTTACGGAAAGATGTTCGTTCGCAGAAGAAGCAGCTGATCGCAGCCAATGTGCAATTGACTGACGCCGAGGCGCAAAAGTTTTGGCCTGTATATGACCAGTACACCGCTGAACTGGCAAAAATTAACAACGACAAGTATGCATTGATTAAAGAATACGCACAGAGCTACGACACGATGACCGACGCGCAGGCCGACGATCTGACCAAGCGCGCACTGAAGCTGGATGTGGACGTAGCAGCATTGCGGCAGAAGTACCTGTCAAATTTCCACGCGGTTCTGTCGGCGAAGAAAACTGCACTGTACGAGCAGGTCGAGCGTAAAGCTCAAATGCTTATCGATGTCCAGCTATCTATGCAGATCCCTCTTGTCCAGCAATGAGCCAAGAATGTAAACCGCGCCTTCTTTTGTCATCAGAGCGAATGATGAACCATGGAGAATCATCGCGGTCTGTCGCCTCAAGCATGACATCCTGCGCCTTTGAATAGTCAACTGCATCAAGCATTTCTGAGCCTTATTCTTACGAAGAGGTTCCACGTTAAAAGGTAGTACTGCCGACCCGAGACAAGCACAAAAATTAAGACGATACGGCGCCATTGAAGAACGCTAGGTTTATTCCGGAGATATATTGACGCAGCCATGCAGGATAGGAGAAATAGATGTCCAAGCGCGCAATATCCTGCTTTGTCCCAATTATCGACTGGCTGCCTGATTGCACACCGAAGACGATACGTGCAGACGTAATCGCTGGCATTGCGGTCGCAGGACTGCTGGTGCCCGAAGGGATGGCTTATGCGGGTATTGCCGGAGTTCCGCCGCAGATGGGTCTCTACTCCGCGATGGCAGGAATGTTCGTTTACGCCATCTTTGGCACCTCGCGGCAACTTGCAGTAACATCGACATCTTCATCTGCAGCCATGCTGGCCGCACTTGTTGCTCCTATAGCGGCCGGCAACGTGACACTCTACGGAATGCTCGCATCTGCGGCTGCGATTGCAGCTGGTGTCATCTTCCTCCTGGGCGGCGTACTAAAACTGGGGGCGGTGTCGGAATTTATCTCAAAGCCGGTTCTCAAGGGATTCGTCTTCGGCCTCGGGCTCACCATCATGATGAAGCAGGTCCACAAGCTTACTGGCATCTCTGGAGTGCAGGGAAATTTTTTCCACCTGACATGGCACATAATTACTTCCCTCAGTGAAGCAAATTTGTGGGTGTGTGCAGTCGGAGTAATTGCAATTGCCCTAATGTTTCTCTTGGGTGCGGTAGTTCCACGTGTGCCATCAGCTTTGGTTGTGCTTGTGCTCGGCGTCCTGTCCGTATCGTGGTTCGGATTAAAACAGCACGACGTTGAAGTCGTCGGCACGATTCAAGCTGGCATGCCCTCAGTTAGACTTCCCAAGATCGGTGAAGACGGGATCGCAGATGTGTTTGTTGGCGCAATCGGAATTGTATTAGTGCTCACAGCTGAAGGTCTTGCCGCCGGCCGAACCTTCGCCGCAAAGCACAAGACTGAGATCAATCCGAATCAGGAACTGTGCGCTATGGGAGCCTCAAACATAGCGTCAGGTCTGCTAGGCGGAATCATCGTGGGCGGAGGTATGTCAGGCACCGCCACCAATGATAGCGGCGGAGCGCGTACTCAATTATCCACCATCACGTCATCTGTAGTTGTTGGTCTGACGCTGGCTTACTTCCTACCCCTTATTCGCAACCTCCCGGAAGCTGTTCTCGGAGCGATCGTTGTCCATGCAGTCGCTCATCTGGCCGACGTTGCCACGCTCAGATACTACGTGAAGCTCGGCAGTGGCAGTTTCTGGATTGCGCTTATTGCTCTGGTCGGTGTTCTGCAAATGGGAATTCTTAAGGGACTTATTTTTGCAGTCGGTATTACGCTGGCAATCTTTATGCGAAAACTGAGTGTTCCGCAGGACTCAGTATTAGGTAGGCTGCCTGATTCAGTACATTTTGTTGATGTCGCGCGTCATCCCGAGGCAGAGCTGATCCCAAATCTACTAATTTTCCGGCCGAATGGCATCTTATTCTTCGCAAGTGCTAATCGGATTCGCAACCGGCTTCGCATTCTCGCTAAACCTGCTGATACAAGAATCCATGCAGTTTTGATGAATCTTGAAGCGTCTCCGGAAATAGACGTAACCAGCCTCGAAATGCTTGAACAACTACAGAGCGAACTGGAGGCGTCAGGAATCACCCTCTATTTTGTGCGCGTCGCAGATCGCGTTCGTGATCTTTTCGACCGCAGCGGGTTTACGGAACGCATCGGCACACATCGGATCCTTCCTGGAGTCGATTCAGGCGTCAAGGCATTTCTCAAAGAAAGCTCAGCCTTGGATGATCTTCGTACGAGAGAATCCTGACCCAGCCGATGCTATAAACACATAAGAAATTCAGAGAGCGTCTTCTCGATCCGATGGAGAGGATTTCAGAAGTTTACAGCTTCTAATTTCTACCATACACGACTCTGTAAAGAATGACAGTATCAATGAGGTGCTCCGCCACCTAGCATCTGGGTGATTTCGACATGAGCGCCGAACGCATGATGCGTTAATGACGCTGCGTGAAGAAAGAACTCTTACCCGGGGGATGAGTAATGAAAAAGCTTTCGTTCATTTGGGCGGCTTTGCTATTTGTGTTTTCGTGCAGTATGTTCGGCCAGGATATTCGCTACAACTTCGACAAGAGTGCTGACTTCACTAAATTCAAGACCTACAAATGGGTAGAAATTAAAGGGGCCACGCCGCCCGATGACATAACCGACAAACAAATTAAGGCTTCAATTGATGCTCAATTGACGACAAAAGGTCTGAGCAAGGTCGACGGCGATAGCGCTGACCTGTATATCGGCTATCAAGTTGCGATGGGTACTGAAAAACAATTTACATCCTATGATAGCGGCTGGGGTTATGGACCGGGTTGGTACGGACGCGGATGGTACGGCGGCGGAGGCGGGATGACAACCGGACAGACATCAACCATCTACACCGGCCAATTAGCTATAGACATGTATGACTCCGCCCAGCATACTCTTGTTTGGCGAGGAGTCGTGAGTAAGACCCTCGATCCAAAAGCAAAGCCCGACAAGCGTCAGAAGAATCTTGATAAATCCACAGCCAAGCTTATGAAAAAGTATCCGCCGACAAGTAAGTAGCAGGGGCATTGACTGCCGATCAAGCCACACGTTCAAGCCGATGATGCCGGATCTGGTTTAACAATCCAGGTCCGGCTTTCGGTTTCACCACGTGTCATGGGCTTGCGGTCTGAGTGAATCCGCCACCAAGAGCCAGATAGAGCCCGACACGGTTAGAGAGCCGATCGCTTCGAAGCGAAATCAGGTCTGTCTGCGTATTCAATTGCTTGGTTTGAAGATCAAGCACGCTCAGCAGATCCGTAGCCCCAACGTTGTAACGTATTCGTCCAAGCCGAAGGGCCTCTGTATCCTGCTGCAGAACAATCTCCAGATGACGCTGCTGTTCAGCGAGTAATTGCTCATTGGCAAGGGCTGTTTCAACCTCGTTAAACGCCCTCAGCGCGGTCTGCCCGTATAGAGAAAGTGCTGCCTCCTGCTGGGCAGTTGCAATGGTCACCTGGGCCTTGAGCGCGCCACCCGTGTAGAGAGGAGCGAGAAAGTTTGCGCCTGCCTGCCAGAACCAAGGATTTACATTCAGCAGGTAGAAGAGATCGTTACTGGAGTGACCGCCTGATAGAGTCAGCGCAATTCTTGGAAGGCGTGCAGCTTGAGCCGACTGAATCATGTAGAACGCTGAAGCAACGCGACGTTCCGCAGCGACAAGATCAGGCCGTCGCTCAAGCAGTTCAGATGGAATGCCGGCAGGTACAGGTGGAGGCATATGAGCAAGATCATTTGGGAGCGCGAGGCTGTCAGCCGGATAGCGGCCCAGAATAGTCTCAAGCGCGCGTACCGTCTGCTGTTCTGATGTGGCATACTGGCGCTCACGCCGCCTAGCTCGCTCCAGATCTGCCTGTGCTTCGGCTACATCCAGCTTTCCCACCTGCCCCACATTGTTCTTGAGAATGACTAGCCGCTGCAATTCTTCATATACCTTAATGAAGTCCTGCGCCGTGGTACGTAGCCTCTCGGCCGCAACAGCCTGGTACCACATTTTTGTGATTAGGGCCGCGAGCGATTGACGCGCAGACAGCAGATCGGCCTCGGAAGCCTGCTGACCGGCCTTGCCTGACGCAGCCTGAGATCGCACACGTCCCCAGACATCCAGCTCCCATGACACCTCCATGCCTATTCCCGATTTGTTATTGATCGAATCTCGTCCAACTACGCCTTCTCCTCCAATCGCGCCGATATATGGATACAGTTGCGATCGAGCTTGCGTTGCAAGTCCCGCTGCTATATCAACACGTGCGACTGCAGCTCGTAAGTCGAGATTGTTTTTCAATCCCTCGGTGACGAGTGCTTCTAATGTTGGATCTTGAAAAGCTGGCAGCCAGTCAGCTACTGCTCCTGGAGTTCCTCCCGTTGCCTGCCATGCGGGCGGGACTGAAGTGGAAGGAGCGAGCGCGGCTTTCAACGAATCAACCTTGGAAGGCGGCTGTTTGACTGCGCAGCCCGTGTTCAGAAGACTCAAACTAATGCACAGAATCAGGCTCGCAACCAGGCGTTCGCCGCTGGCAAGCTTCATGAAGCGAGAGATCGAGTTCAACATGCGTGTAGACATCGTGACTCTTACCTCGAATCAATGCAACTTCCAGATGAACCAGTTGAGGTTGGCTCCGATTCGAATGAGAACTTTACGCAGAATCTGAACAGCTTCTAGATGATGGGTATAGATGGCCCCTGCGCCGTGCGCACCTGCCGCTAGAAATATATCCTTGTCATGATCATCAAGCAGCAACTTCACTGCAAATCGGCCTTCGGGAGGTGGCACGTCACCAGTTTGAGGTAATGTGCCTGTAACTGGAAGCTGCCCCTGGCCCTGAGCCCAAATGATGGAATCTACCTTGGTCTTAATAATGCGTCCTGGATAGGTTTCGAGTGTGATTTCGGCTTCGTTGTTCGGTTCTACGGCACGTAACTCGTTCTGGTGAAACAGTCCGATGATAAGCCCTGTCTGCTCAACGAAGCTCATCACAGGATTCATTGGGAGTCGCGACACTGTCGACCCAGGCCGGAGCTGAAGGTTAATCACATAACCATCAGCTGGCGCATAGACAGTGGTCTCAGATAGCTGCCACTCTGCATCGCGGAGTTGCGCAAGTATCTGAGCAACATCAGCCTGATCGCCGCCTGACTGCGCGCCCAGTTTCTGACGAAGACCGGCCGCCTTTGCCTGTGAGGAGGTCACTTCACTCTCCGCCCCCTGGAGTTGTGTGAGCAGTGCGGCTACATCGGCGCGGTTTTGGGCAACGTCCGTCTCCCAGCGTTGTGCATCAAACTGATCTCCTGCTCCGGATTCCGCAAGCTCTTTACTCTGAGTCAAACGCAACTCGCCCAGCTTTAAACGAGCACGGCCCGCTTCAATCGAGCTCTTGATGGAACTTACTCGATTAGTGGAAACCTCAATCTGCGCCTCAGCAGCGCGAACGTCCTCTCCTTCCGCACGTACTGATGCCCTGGTCGTCGAAACCAACGCTTGAAGCCGCTGCACTTCATACTCAAACGGCCTGGGATCGACTCGAAAGAGAACATCGCCTTTCCTCACCAGTCGATTCGGCTCAACCGGAACCTCCACAACCCTTCCGGTAACCCTCGGCACAATCTGAACAACATATTTGATCACTCGTACGTCATGAGTCGAAGGGGCATACACATTCAAAAGCAAAATCGTTGCAGTCAACGCGAGGATCGGGAAAAGGATGATACCAACTGCAATAGGCGTCGTCCAGGGCAGCCACTTGAACTTAAAGAACACCAGCCAGACGATGAGCGCATAAATGCCGAGGAGTAGGACTTCCATTTAAACGCTCCCCTCTATCTGTTTATCCGCGCGTGCGAATCTTTCCTCCAAGGCAGCCAACTCGGCGCGGATCCTTCTCATAGCCTCGGCCGAGGGCACATCATTGTCCATGGCAGCTATATGCTGCCTTAGCCGTGCTACATCTTCGCGTACTACCACCTGCACTGTTTCGATTTCAGCAACTACTTCGGCTTTTCCATGCCCGTGCTCTACCTCGTCAACGCCGTATGCGAGCTTGTGGAGCACCGGCCTCCCGTAAGCCCATATCCAGGCGAGCGGCCACAGCAGACCGCCGAAGACCAGCGAGACATAACACAGCGCCCGGATTGCTTCCGCCTGAGGATGCTTGCGCTTGAACGCGACCTTTTCTGGCAGGACGTGAATTATCAGGAAGACAACAATCAGAACGACCGGTGCAAAGATCATGACTAATAGGGCTATATAGTCGGCGATCGTGTCCTCCATGGCAGAAGCAGCCAGAGCTGGAGCGGGCGATGCGATTATTAACAGGATTAGGAATAACGATGCGCGACTTCGCCATCCGGCCATATATGACTTCCAAGTATGGCTGGGGTTTGTTCGCTCCCGGAATTCTGCGAATCTAAGCCCGTCATGAGCCATCGGCGCCGCCTTCCCGATAGGTAAGCTAATGTATTCAACTCTTCCCGTTCTCTACTGAAAGAGTTCCGGTATGGTTGCCATCAGACATGCCTACAACTGCAAAGATTGCCACAACAAAGGGAAAAGGGGCTCTGTCAATAGTTCCAGTCACCCTTAAAAATCTATTAAACAACTGAGCTTGCGCAACGGAGATGACTGAACTTAGGTCTGGCGGACTCCATAAGCACGATCTCAAAGCTTGGCGTGTCAGAGAGTTGACTACAAGATCACTGCCTTTTCCATAGTCAGTAAGATCAACTTAATGATCACGTTCTCTCCGGACACCCTGCTAAACAAGACGGTTGCAGGTGTGCGTCATTCGTGCTTTCGTTGATGCGTGCTGTGTATGGGAGGAGTTATGGTTCGTGAAACCATACCATACGACTCTTCGAGCATTGAAGATTGGCTGGCCGCTACTTCACTAGGCATCCCAAGTGCGAGCTGGATTCGAGCGGCGCTCGATGTTGTATCGAACTTCCAATGTCTATTTAGCAATTCATCCGCTCGCCCGAACAATGTGGCGTGGCCCAGTCCATTTTCGTTCTGCCTTCATTGGAGGTCTTGACCATGAAACACATTATCTTCATCGCGGCCGTCGCTCTGGGCGCCGCCACACTCAGCGCGGACGCCAACGCTCAGACAGCTGTTCAAGCAACTCCGCCTGTGCACCACAATTCTGCGAAAGTTCGCAAACCTTCACTTCAGGATCAACTTCTTGCCCTCCAGAAAGAAATGCATGATCGTGATGAGAAGTTCCAGGAAGAAATTGATCTGCTGAAGAAGCAACTCGCTACCAGGCAAACGGAGGCAGAAGCGGCCGCGCAAACAGCTCAAGCTGCCCAGCAGAAGGCCGTTACCGTCCAGGCTCAAGCGGATGCCTCGGCTCAACAAAGTACTGCGGCTGTTCAGCAACTGCGCGAAGCGGTGGATACCGTAAACGCAGCCACTCATACCTCCATAGCGCAGATCCAGACGCAACAAGCTGAAATCAAGAAACAGGTTGATGAGCCTCTGTCGATCCACTACAAAGGGGTCACTCTCACGCCGGGAGGCTTCTTCGCAGGCGAGAGCATCTGGCGTCAGCGCGCGATGAACGCCGACATCTATACAAACTTCAATGGGACGCCTTTCCCCGGCGCGGGTGAAGCGTATACGAGCGAGTGGGTTCCGTCGGCGCGCCAGTCGAGATTTTCTTTGCTCGGAAGTGGGAAGGTGCCTTTCGGCACTGTGAGGGGATTATTCGAAGGAGACTTCTTATCTGCAGGCACTACGTCCAACAACCTGCAAAGCAACAGCTACACGCTGCGTGTTCGACAGGCATGGGCTCAGGCCGAAGCCGGTCACTTCACGTTCACGGCTGGACAGATGTGGACGCTTCTCACGGAAAATAAGAAGCAGGCGCTCCCGGGCCAGGAAGCCGTGCCGCTGATGTTCGACGGGAATGTTCATGTGGGTTACACCTACATTCGCCAGTTGGGATACCGCCTCCAGGACGTTATTGCCCCCAGTGTGACGATTGCCGTGGCGCTTGAGAGCTCGCAATACCAGTTCAGTGCCAGCAACGCACCGTCAAACTTCTTCTTTGGGAATGTAGGCGCGGCCCCTGGATTGAATAATCCAAGCGCAACCTATACGAATCAGGTCGCCCCGGATGTACTGGCCAAAATATCGTTCGATCCTGGGTATGGCCACTATGAGATCGGTGGCATCGCGCGCTTCTTCCGTGACCGCTACTATCCGAATGTCACGACATCGGCGGGAGCGCAAAACGATACGGAACTCGGTGGCGGATTTCTCGCAAATGCACGATTCCCGGTCACGAATAAGGCTGACATCGGAATCCATCTCGTCCTAGGCGACGGTACCGGTCGCTACGGTGCATCGATCCTGCCGGATATCACCGTAAAACCGGATGGCACGCTGGAACCTCTGCACAATGCCCAGGGCATGTTCTCGCTTGAACTACATCCGGCCAAAAGGCTGGACCTGTTCGGTTACGCGGGAACGGAATACGTTCAGAGGACGTACTATCGCAACTCAGCCGGGGTCCTTGTCGGATATGCACCGCCGAGCGCCTCCAACTCTGGCTGTTTTGTGGAAGCCGTACCGACCGCAGGGACAGGATACGCTCCCGGAACCGGCGTATGCCTCGGAGCAACACGGATGATTACGCAGGGATCAATCGGCTATGTGTACCGTATCTACTCCGGACCAGCCGGAAAGCTACAGTACGGTCTGGCCTATAGCTACCTGATCCGCGATGGTTGGTACGGAGTTGGTGGTGCGCCGAAGGCGACGAATAACTTCGTCTATACGAGCTTCCGCTACTATCTGCCCTAATGCGATCAACTACTGAAGCGAAGCATCAGACCGGCGCTGAAGCGAGCAGGCATCGTCGGTAAGCAGATCGGCTGATCATTTGGGGCGTAGTCATTGTTGTGATGATGAAATGACGCCTTCAACGTCACGCGCCAGCATAGGGCAGGCATCTTACAGCCCGAGCCCGAGTGAAGACATATTCGGTGAGGGGGTTAGTCATGTATTCGAACAACTTTGTCAGGCTTTTCTCTGTCATGATCTTGCTCGCTTCGGTGACCAGCCGTGCTCAGGCGCCGGCTAACGCAACAGAAGTACAGGAGTTGCGAAAGCAGCTCGACGAGATGCGTAAGCAGATGGGTGCGATGGAATCGAAAATTGAAGCTTTGGAGAGTTCAACAGCCAATGCCGCAGTCGCTCCTGCCCCAGCAGCTCCAGTCGTTCCTCAGGAAGCCTCTATTCAAACCGCGCAGCCATTGGCTCCCGGTCCGGTCTCCAGGGATGTTGGAGAGCAAACCCGTTCCTACCAGACATTTTCTGAAAACCCTCTTGCAGCAGCACGCATGGACAACGTACCTCTCGACCCGAAGTATCGCGGTTATTTCGTCTTGCCGGGAACCCGCACGATGCTCAAGATCGGTGGTTACTTCAAGACAGATTTCATCTACGATTTGAAACCTGCGGGAGACCCCGAGCAATTCATCCCCTCATCAATCCCGATACCGGCTCCGCAAGGCGTAAACAATGAGACAGTTTCGGTTCGTCCTACTCGTTTAACTCTCGACTTCCTTATCCCCAATTCAAAAGTTGGAAATGTACGGTTCTATCTCGAGGGAGATTTCTTTGGAACGAACGCAACTACACCACGGTTGCGTCATGCCTACGGGCAAGCCAAGAACTTCCTGATCGGCCAGACCTTTACCAACTTCATGGATCCCGACGCGTTTCCTGACACTCTGGACTTCGCTGGGCCAAATGCACTCGTCAACCTCCGAAATCCGCAGTTTAATTATGGATTCCCTTTGGGCAAGAGCACTACCCTCCATATCTCGGTCGAAAGGCCCAGTTCCGACATAGCCTTCACCACCCCAGCGTTCACCGCTCAACCCAACTCTCCCAGCCCAGACGGCGTCATCCGTATCCGACGTGAATTCCCGGCTGGTCACCTCCAGGCCGCGGTGTTATTGCGTTCGGACTCAGCATCTATTGGAACAGGCGCCAACACCAGAACTGACTCTGTTTTCGGGTGGGGTGTCAGCGCTACAACAGGTTTCAGAACCTTTGGCAAAGACAACACGATTCTCCAGGGAACATACGGGAATGGAATTGCACGGTACATCCCGGACACCTCAGGACTCGGTGTAGATGCAGCTGTCATTTCTACAGCTGCCCCCCGCTTACGAGCCACACCTGAAGTGGCCTTCGCGGGTGCTTACCAGCACTATTGGGCAAATTCAGTGCGTTCTAGCGTCGCGTATGGATTTGTTCAGATTGAAAACACCGACGCCCAGCAGGCAAATACCTTCCATAAGAGCGACTACTCGGCAGCCAACCTGATCTGGAATCCGGGTGGATCGTTGAATTTGGGCGCGGAGTTCTTGTATGGCTGGCAAATACTCAAGAACGGACAGACCGGGAACGCACCTCGCATTCAGTTCAGTGCAAAGTACAACTTCGTAAATCTGGGTCCGGCTCCGAAAAAGTAACGGTATTGGAAACGCACGCATTCAGTACAACTCCAGCGCGACGTGGGTTTGGACGATTTGTAATGAATCCGGAGGAGATCCAGAAGCCGCGCCAGCGCAGGGGCCTGCTGGTATAATGACGAGCCCATGCCCACACTGCCGTATCCGGGAGATTGATGATCCTGAGATGTGTGCCAACAGCACCATTGGCATCTTCGACTCTGGCAGCGGTGGAATGGTGACGACTGCCTTTCCGCCTGGGCGTGCAACCTTCCTCTCTCCGCTGTGTGCACCCGTCCGGTGAATCGCTCTTTCGGGCCGAACCTCTACCACTCTGGAAAAACATCGTTTACGATGAGCACAGAGTTGTTTTGGAGGTCACCATGCCGGATGTGCCAAAACCCCAACAAGATCTCAACCACACCGACCTCAACGACGACCAACACCTCCTCGATCTGGAGCCTCTGAGCGAAACTGACGGCCTTTCCGAGACCACCTTCGCCGGTCGCGTCTCTCGCCGCACCTTCCTTTCCGGATTGGGCGCCGCAGGCCTCGTTGCAGGGGCTTCGCCTCTCTCAATAGCAGCCGCCACGCCTGCTGCCCCTATTGCCGAAGAAACATCCGCGGCAACCTCCTCAGTGGTCATCAATGGCAAGAGCTACGATCTGACGGGCGTTGAAACCCGCGTCACGCTCCTTGATCTCCTTCGCGAACGCCTCTACCTTACCGGCACAAAGAAAGGCTGCGATCACGGCCAGTGCGGCGCTTGCACTGTCCACGTCGATGGCCGTCGCGTAAACTCCTGCCTCACCCTCGCGGTCATGGTCGCCGGCAAAGAGGTCACCACCATCGAAGGCATAGGCCAGCCCGGCAACCTTCATGCCATGCAGGCTGCCTTCATCGAACACGACGGTTACCAATGCGGATATTGCACCTCAGGCCAGATCATGTCTGCTGTCGCGCTCCTCAAAGAACCCATCGGCCCCAGCGACGAAGACGTCAAGTCTGCGATGTCCGGCAACATCTGCCGCTGCGGAGCCTATCCCAATATCCTTGCCGCCGTTAAGCAGGTTCGCGGCCATGCTTCAACGCCAGCCAACGCCTGAGAACTGAGGGAGCGATGCATATCTTTTCCTACGAAAAGCCCTTGTCCGTCGACAACGCAGCCGGCAGTAGCGGACGCTTCATCGCAGGCGGCACTACGCTCGTCGACCTGATGAAGCTCGACGTCGAACAACCCTCAAAGTTGGTCGATATCACTGCGCTTCCCCTCGCACAGGTAGAGACGCTTCCCAACGGAGGCCTGCGCATAGGCGCGATGGTGCGTAACAGCGACCTCGCCCATCACCCCAAAGTCCTTGCGAACTACGCGGTTCTTTCTCAGGCACTCCTTTCAGGAGCCTCGCCGCAATTGCGCAACATGGCGACCACCGGCGGCAACCTCCTGCAACGCACTCGCTGTCCCTACTTTCGCGACCTCACTTCAGGCGGATGCAACAAGCGAAACCCAGGCTCGGGCTGCTCCGCCATCGAGGGCCATCACCGCACGATGGCGGTCCTCGGCGTCAGCGACCACTGCATTGCCACACACCCTTCCGATATGTGCGTGGCCATGACCGCTCTTGAAGCCACCATTTATGTCCAAGGAACAAAGGGCAAGCGCGCCATCCCCATCGCCGACTTCTACAAGCTTCCTGGCGACACGCCAAACATCGAAAACGCGCTCGAACCCGGCGACCTGATCACCCATGTCGAGCTCCCAACTCCAGTCGGAACAAAGCAGGCCTACCTTAAGCTGCGCGATCGAGCTTCTTACGAATTCGCCCTGGCCTCCGCCGCAATCATTGCCCACGTGGAAGGTGGACACATTCGAGCGGTGCGCGTAGCGCTCGGTGGCGTAGGCACTCGCCCATGGCGCGCACACGAGGCCGAAGCAGCACTGACGGGCAAGGCCGCCACTCCCGCCAACTTCCGCGCCGCTGCTGAAGCAGCCCTCAAGGGCGCTAAGATACATCCTGACAACGCCTTCAAAGTGGAGCTCTCTAAGCGTTGCATTACCCGCGCCCTTAAGGTTGCGACAGCCTGACCCGCTCCGCGAGCAAGGAGAAAGACCCATGATGAATGCAGACGGTGCAGTCAGCGCCAGCGGCCCCTTCAAACCCACTCAGATCGGCTCCACCATCATCGGCGCAGCCGTTCCACGTATAGACGGCGACCTGAAGACCACCGGCGCAGCCCAATACACCGCTGACTTCCACTTCCTTAACCTCGCTCACGCCGTTCCCGTACAGAGCACCGTCGCCAGCGGCAGCATCCGCAGGCTCGATACTTCTACCGCGGAAAAGATGCCCGGCGTCCTGGCCGTGCTCCACAACGGCAACATCGGCAAACTCTACCGTGTCGTTCCTAATGACTTCGCCGCCACCGCCAGCGAAGCCCGGCCTCCTTTCGAAGACAAGAACGTCTACTACTGGGGTCAGTATGTGGCCGTAATTGTTGCTGAAACACTGGAGCAGGCCACAGCCGCCTCCAAAGCAGTAGTCATCGAATACGACACAAAGCCCTCCTCGCTCAAGGCAAGCCTCAACGACTACACAGGCAAGCGGAAATCCGTCTCCAAACGTGGCGACGTAGACAAAGTCTTCGCCTCAGCACCCGTGCGCATCGACCAGACTTACGTCACCCCGGTCGAGACTCACAATCCCATCGAGATGCACGCCACCGTCGCAACTTGGGAAGGTGACAAAGTCACGCTCTATGAAACCTCTCAGGGGGTCTGGAACCATCGCATGGCGATGTCTCAGATCCTTGGCGTCTCACGCGAAAATGTACAGGTCATCACGCGCTTTCTCGGCTCCGGCTTCGGCGGCAAGCTCTTTCCCTGGCCTCACTCCGCCATGGCCGCAATGGCCTCGCGACAGCTTAACCGGCCTGTCAAACTGAGCCTCTCGCGACGCATGATGTTCTCCAACGTCGGCTATCGCCCGCGCTGTGAACAGCAGATCAAGATCGGTGCAACGCAAGACGGCAAACTTGTCTCTCTTCGTCAGGATTACCTGAACCAGACCTCCTTCATAGATGACATCGACGAAGGATGCGGCGAAGCAACACCCTACCTCTACAGCGTTCCGAATCTTGAAATCACCTCCGCTCTCGTGCAGCGCAACACCGGCACACCTTCCCCCATGCGCGGCCCCGGCGCCGTACCCGGCCTCTTTGCAATGGAGTCGGCGATGGATGAGCTCGCCATCGCTCTCAAACTCGACCCCGTCGAACTCCGTCTGCGCAATGAGCCCACTAAGGACGAAGGTACCGGCCAGCAATTCTCATCTCGCCACCTCCGGGAGTGCCTGGAAACCGGCGCGCAGAAATTCGGCTGGTCAAAACGCACCCCCGCCGTCGGCTCCATGCGGGGCACAGGGAGTCAGGCCGGCAAGATCCTTGGCTGGGGCATGGCCGCCGCCAGTTGGGGCGCCTTCCGTTTCGGAGCCAACGCGACCGCCGAGTTCTGCGCCAACGGCCGCGTCTGCGTGCGCTCGGCAACACAGGACATCGGCACCGGCACATACACCGTCTTCGCACAGGTCATCCACGAAAAAACAGGCGTCCCGCTTGATCGCATCGACGTCTTCCTTGGCGACACCAGCCTGCCCGAGGGCGCAATGTCAGGCGGTTCCTGGGCCACAGCCAGCTCCATTCCCGCCATCGCCGCCGCGGCCGCTAATGCCAAGAGGACGCTGCTCACGGTAGCCGCCACAACCCCCGGATCACCCTTCATGGACGCCGACGCAGCCAAGCTCGAACTGACAGAAGGCCTCATCCACAAAACAGGTTCAGCCCCTGGCACAGGCGTTCCCTTCGAAGAGATAATCGTCCTCGGCAAGCTGAGCGGCATCACCGGCGAAGGCAAAACCATCCCCACCTTTGAAGACCCCAAGGCTAAAGACTTCTCGCTGCACTCCTACGGCTGCCAGTTCGTCGAAGTCGAGTGGGAACCCGAAATCGCCCGCCTGCGCGTCAGTCGCGTGGTCAGTGTCATCGATGCTGGACGCATCATCAACCACAAAGCAGCAACCAATCAGATCATGGGAGCCGTAGTCATGGGCGTTGGCATGGGCCTGCTTGAGCAGACTGTCTACGATCAGCGCAGCGGCCAGCCGATCAACGGCAGCATGGCCGACTACCTGATGGCCACCTGCGCCGACACACCGCAAATCGACGTCACCTTCATCGAGCACCCTGACCTTGTCATGAACGAGTACGGCGCGCGCGGCGTTGGCGAAATCGGCCTCGCCGGCGTTGCCCCGGCCATCACAGCAGCCGTCTACCATGCCACCGGCATCCGCGTGCGCGAACTGCCCGTGCGCATCGAAGACCTGCTGCATTCGGAGATTCTCGAGGCCTAGCCTCCACCATGAGTGATCTTGTTCAACTCCTGCCGCTGTGGAATGCCCTTCGTGCCGCGCAGACGGAGTACGTTCTGGCAACAGTCGTCGAGGTCGAAGGCTCCGGTTATCGCAAGCCCGGCGCGCGCATGCTCGTCGCCGCTGATGGCCGCCGCGCCGGTACCATCAGCGGTGGATGCCTCGAAGCTGAGGTAGCTCGTAAGGCATTCTGGCACACCGAACACGGCCCCGTATTGCGCCGCTACTCGACCAGTTCCGAAGATGGCGAAGTGCCGTTCGGTATGGGCTGTGGAGGGGTCGTCCACCTCCTGCTCGAGCGAAGCTCAACAGCAGACGTCGTGCTCCAGCGGCTTGCGGCAAGTTTTGAGAATCGTGAACCCCTGGCAATTGCCACTGCACTCGAAGGCGACCTGATCGTCCAACGTGGATTCTGGCCCGCATCTCCTCTCATCCAATTCGATCCCAGGATCTCCGCAAACCTCAACGACCTTGCCCGTCAGTCTTTCGAACGGCAGCGATCGTTTTCTGAACCCATAGAGGGCGAAGATCGGCAAATTACGACCGTCCGTGCCGAGTGGATCGCACCGCGACCCGGGTTATTCATTTTTGGCGCAGGTGATGACGCAATCCCACTCGCAGAACACGCTCGCCTGCTCGGCTGGTACGTCGCCATCTGCGACGGTCGCTCCCATTTAGCAACCCCCGTTCGCTTTCCTCTTGCTGACGACGTACATGTCCTCCCTGCGGGCGACTTCCCTCCCCTGCCACTGCGCTCCACCGATGCAGCCGTAGTCATGACCCACAGTCTTCAGCAGGACACGCGAATTCTCGGCGGACTGCTCAAGCAGGACCTGACTTACGTCGGCGTCCTTGGCCCACGCCGCAGAACACAGGACATGTTACTGACTCTGGCCGGCGAGTCAGGCCTGCCGCCTTCCGAACAAACCTTCAAACTCGACGAACAGATTGAGACATGGCTCGAGCGCCTGCATGCACCCATGGGCCTCGATCTCGGCGGCGATACGCCTTCTGGAATCGCCCTGGCGGTCATAGCAGAGATACAGCAGACTCTTCATCACGCCACCGGACTATCTTTGCGCAAAGTACGCAGTGGCACCTTTACATCTCAGACGTTACGCTCTTGAGTTAGCTCCAGAATCCTGCCAAAACTCTCTGCCTAAGTTAAATATCCAGCTACTGCCGTGTCTGCTCTAAAAGAAGCCGGTCAAAGGCTGAACTACCTCGCAGACTGGCTAACTCTTTGTCTGCTAGGATCTTCTTTCGATCGGTAAATCCATCATCAATTGCCTTGCGCAGATACTCCACCGCTAAGTCCGTCATTCCCGCCATCGCATAACTCTTCGCGAGGTAGTAACTCATCGCGCCACGCTTCTGAACCGGCGTCGGCTCCCCGATTCGCAGCATATTGTCTTTTTCAAATATCTGTGGGTCAATTGCCAAAGCACTCTGGTAACAATCCCAGCCCTTCTTGAACTTATTCGAAGCTAACAGAGCTGTACCAAGGTTCTTATAAATCAGAGCTGACTTCGGGCGTATCTTCAAGGCTTTTCGGTAAAGTTTTTCGGCAGACCCGTACTGTTGAAGAGAATAATAGACAGTTCCAAGGTTATTGATTACATCCGGATTTTGCGGATCGAGCTTCAGCGACGCCTCGTAAGCTTTCTTGGCTGGCTGTACCAGATATAACTGCTGATCTGCGATTCCTATCTTGTTCCAAACCTCCGCCGATTTAACCGGCATTTGACTGTAGGCCTGGAGCGCAGCCTGATAGCGCCGACGAGCCATATGCAGGTCGCCCTGATCCTCCAGCCCCATCTGCGAATGAGTGATCACGTCAATCGTAGGAGCCGGCGTTGGATTTGGAGCGGGTGATTGGGTAGGGACCACATCCTGACCTATCAAGGCCAAAGGTAGCGCGAAAGTGAGGCTAACGATTGCAGTCGTCGCAACAAAATAGGCGATGCGCCTCGGAGCCCGAAAACCAGGAATGATAACCATGTCGAATGCTCCGTTCCTCGGCCGCCCTGCCAGCGCGTACTCTCGGTTCGGAGACCCTCAGTAGTGCCTTACCCTGAATCGAAGCCGATTTTACTTCGATGCATTCGGGTAGGATTGTGGCACCGGTGGTGCAGAATCGTCAAGTGGTCAGCATCCATTCCATCAAAGTGGTTGTACCTTATTGCACATCGTCATCGTTCCAATACAGCCAACAATGCCAAACAATCGCTACTTCGGCTGATTCCATTTGTCCCGAAGTTGTTGTTCCTGCGTCTGTTTATAGATTTCTTCCATCTTCGTGCCCAACCCCTGCTCATTCGGCGACAGCGGCCAGACCGTAAAGTCGCGCATTGCCAGACGGCGCGGCTTGCCCTGTATTGACAGGAGTCCATCTTCCAGTTCCAGCAACGTTCCGTATGTCAGTTCCAGCGGGTGCTCATCCGGGTGATAGATCGATCCAATCGGGAAATCCAGAAAAGGCGTGCGCCTCTGCTCGATATGGTTCCCCAGCACATGCGCCACCGGTTTGTCTTTTACAAAAGCAATTAGCCGCTCTGTGCTCGCTTGAAACGCAGCAAAATCACGCACATAAAGTCGTCCGGGGTACAGACTATCCCCCGTCAGCAAGATCCCTGTATGACGGTCATACAGCGCAATACTCACCACGTCATGCCCGGGAATCGGAATGATATTCAAAACCCGACCGCCCAGATCGACCTGCCCTAGGTCCTTCGGCCATGACGCAATGTGAAAATACGTGGCCGTATCAGCCACCTTCGCTGGCACAAACTCAATGGGAATCGCCGGATCATGTAGCGCCTGAATCGCCGAATCGCCAAAAGTGTGATCTTCATGCGAATGCGAATGGGTCACGATAATCGGAATGCTCGTTCGATGGTTGCGCTCAAGCCAATCATGTACTACCAGTTGAAACGCCGGCCCCAGGTTTCCCTTCCGCGACCCCGTATCCCACAACAGCCCGCGGTCCTTGCCAAAGAAAAGAAAGAGAAACGGCATCTCCGCGTCGGTACACCCGGACTGGCGCAGGATATAGAGATTCGGATTGTATTCATGCACCTGCCACTCCGGAATCTCCATGCACTTCGGCCCGCCCGTCATCCATTTATCAGGCAGAACCCCTCGTTCCAGATCCCCGCCATCGGGATCAGAAAACTGCGCAAAGGCTGCAGTCGTTATCAAAGAGAAGCAAAGAACAGCAATCAATCGAAGTCGCATCGATTTCCTTTCCAAGTCCCAGAACGTAAGGGGTGAGTTATGCAGATATAGTAAGACGGCGCTTCCCGGTCCTAGAAGCGCCGTTTATGCGCAGTTCATGCGTTGAAAGATCACGCAATAATGTCGTGGATCACGTTGCCCGAAACATCCGTAAGGCGGTAATCGCGGCCGCTGTAACGATAAGTCAGCTTCGTATGGTCGATCCCGAGGAGATACAGGATCGTCGCGTGAACATCATGCACATGCACTGGATTCTCAATCGCCTTCCAGCCGAATTCATCCGTGGCACCATACGTAAAGCCCTTTTTGATTCCACCCCCCGCAAGCCACATCGTAAATCCATGCGGATTGTGATCGCGCCCGTTATGCGTCTGGCCACCATTAAATCCGCTGCCAGTCTCCACCACAGGCGTACGTCCAAACTCCGAACCCGCAACGATGATCGTGTCCTCGAAGAGCCCGCGCGCCTTCAGATCCTTGATCAGCGCGGCAAACGGCTGATCTGAATCCTTCGCCGTCTTACGGTGCATCTCGATATCGAAGTGATGATCCCACGGATCGCCCTTCGCGTAATACACCTGCACCACGCGCACTCCACGCTCAATCAACCGCGCCGCCATCAGGCATCCGCGCGCCGTGCTGCCTTCGCCGTACATCTTCAACACAGCTTCGCTTTCCTTACGCACATCAAAGACATCCGGAGCCTCAGTCTGCATGCGATATGCCGTTTCCATCGCACCGATCGTAGCCTCAAGCTGCCCATCATGCGCTGCACCCGGAGCCGACTTCATATTCAATTGATCAAGCTGCTCCAGCAGATCCAGTTCCTTGCGCTGCTGCTTGAGATCGAAGCCCTCGTTGTGAATATTCGCAATCAGCTTCTTCGGATCAAACTCCGTCTTCTCAACCTTGTCTGAAACATAAGTCCCTTGATGCACAGCAGAAAGAAACGCCGATCCCCATAGCGGCGGACCAACCGTAGTCGGCACTTCAGGACACAGCACCACAAAGCCCGGAAGATTCTTGTTTTCCGTACCCAGGCCGTAAGTAAGCCACGATCCCATCGAAGGACGTCCGGCAAAGTTGGCACCAGTATTCATCATCTGCAACGCAGGTTCATGATTGGGTATCTCGGTGAAGACGGATTGCACAAAGCACATATCGTCCACACACTCACCCAGATACGGGAAAATCTCACTGACTTCCTTGCCACTTTGTCCGTAACGCTTGAAAGCGAAGGGCGATTTCATCAGCGACCCGGTCTTGCGCTCGTGCTGCAAATCTCCGCCGGGCATCGGTTGACCGTGATACTTCTCGAGCGTTGGCTTGTGATCAAAGCTGTCTATCTGCGACAAACCACCGTTCATGAATAGGAAGATCACATGCTTGGCCTTTGGCTTGAACCCCGGCTCTTGAATCATCCATGAACCTTTGTTGGACGGCTCATCTGCTCTGGCTAGCGTGTTATTCAGAAGGCTGGCCAGCGAGAGCATACCGAATCCCGCGCCCATTTTGCACAATGCTTCGCGGCGCGTCATCGGTCCTGTTGCGGGTCTGTGTCGCATGACATTCTCCATTGTACGCAGCAGCGCTGCGCGGTTGATCCAACCTATCAATCCAGAAACTGAAACTCATTCGAACTGAGCATGATCCTCGCGTACTGACGCCATGCCGTAATCGGTTCTCCGGCAACAGCATAACCGGCCTTCTCCGGAGTCGTATTGAGAAACTTGAGCCCTAGCTCAAGCTCTTCCACACTCGGCTCGCGCTGATAAACATACTCATATAGCTTGATGATTCGATCCTTGTCTGTAGGTTCGGCATGTACCCGCTCTGCAAGTACACCCGCCTGTTTGTACACAAACGGGTTGTTCATGAAATACAGCTGTTGCAGCGGCACATTGCTTGAGAAGCGCTGCTCCGAAGTAAAGCTGGGATTAGGAAAGTCGAAAACCTGCAGGTAGTTATTCAGGCGATAGCGGCTCACTTTGCAAAAGACAGTCCGCTCCGTGCCGTCTTCGGAAAAGTCAACCGACGGACCGGATGTCTTCTTCGTATCCATATCGCCCGCAGCAACCAGCATGGTGTCGCGAATCTCCTCAGCATCAAGACGAGTCCGATTGAAATGCGAATACAGCCGGTTCGCGCCATCCTTCTCATGCGCCGCTGGTGATTCTTCAACGCTCGTCTGATAGACCGCTGAAAGCATGATCTCCCGCTGCAGCTTCTTGATCGAGCGGCCGTTCGCTACAAACTCATGCGCCAGATACTCGAGCAGTTCTGGATCGGACGGCTCATCGCCGACGACACCAAAATTATCCGGGGTATTGACGATGCCCGAGCCGAAGTGCCACTTCCAGACGCGATTCACAATCACACGCATCGCCAGCGGACTGCCCGCAATGTCATTCGCAAGCTCAAGCCTTCCGCTTCCATCGCTGTAAGGTTTGGTCGTCGGAGTCGTCAGCACAGTCAGAAAACGCCGTGGCACTGTATCGCCCAAGCTGTGCGGATTCCCGCGCACATTCAACTTCACATCCTGAATCTGCGGTTTATCCGCCATTCCATGCACATACGGATAATTCTCAGGCGCGATCTTCTTCTTGAGTTCGCCCATCTCCCTCTGCTGCGCTTCGATAAAGGCTTGCTGAGGCGGTCCAAGTCTGCTGGTAAGTCCCCACCCGTTAAATACCAGCACACCCGGTACAAACTTAGTTTCCTGATCGCCCGACCGAGTTACAAAAAGATCTAGATATAACTTGGCTTCATCGATGGGAAGTGTCTTCAACTCAAGGGCACATCCAGGACAGAACTGATCATCTGTTTCAAATTCACTTGGCTTCGCATCATGCACACGATGTCGCGGCACATCATTCTTATCGCGAACAATCTCGTTCTCTTCTTCAATCTCCCGCGAATGTTGGCGAACACGCAGTATCAGGCGCTGGAAGCTGTCGGCCAGTTCCCTGGCCTCATCCTCAGTGCCTCCTTCCACCGCAATCATCGCCTGCCAGTCCTTGAGATAGTCGTATTGCAACGGCTTGCCCGGCGTCAGATAATCCACCCAGCGCCGCAACACTTCAGGGTCCAGCTTGGCCTGTGCCGAGGCCTCTTCCACAGTAACTTTCGGCTTGCCAAGCACATTCCACGCGGCAACCATGTAATTTGAGCTCTGGTGAGCAAGTGCATCCGAAAGCTGCCTGGACGCGGTACGCGTGTACTCGCCCATCTCAATCTGCAGCTTCTCCAGCTTTGCCTCATTACTCTGGTAGGCCGCAGCCTGCGCCTCTGAAACTGTCGGATATTCCTTATAAGTCGAGTTAGCAAAGACACCGATCAGTGCATAGTAATCCTTCTGCGTAATCGGATCGTACTTATGATTGTGGCAGCGCGCGCATGCAACCGTGAGACCAAGCGTTCCACGCGTTACTGCATCCACTCGCTCATTACGCTCATCCGCGCGTCCCTGGATCGGCTCAGCCTGATCCCACACCCAGGGACCCGCGCCTAGATAACTCGTCGCCGTCAGATAGTCTTCCTGCTCCGACTTTGTCTTTGCAGGAATCTTGTCTCCGGCAATCTGTAGCCGCACAAATTCGTCGAAAGGCATGTCCTGATTAAAGGACTTGATCACCCAATCCCGATAGCGATATGCCCCTGAAAACGGCATGTACCCGCGACCCTTGGGATCCAACCCGCGGACATCGTCCTCCGCATACCGTGCCACATCCAGCCAGTGCCGGCCCCAGCGCTCGCCATATTTTGGAGAAGCCAGCAGGCGATCAACCAAATTCTCCCACGCATGCGGAGACTTATCCTTGACGAACGCCTCAACCTCTTCATACGTCGGCGGCATGCCCGTCAGATCATACGTCGCGCGACGAATAAGCGTGCGACGATCCGCCTGTGCCGCCGGCTGAATACCCGCCGCAGTCAACTTCGCCAGCACAAACTTATCGATCGGCGTCTTAGCCCAATGCGAATCCTTCGCCTCGGGTACAGCCACAACCTTCAACGGCTGGAACGACCAGAAAGCACGTTGCTTATCCGTGATAATCCCGCTCTTCAAAGAAGGAGAGAAGACCGTGCCCGGCGCGCTCTTCGGCCAAACTGCGCCCTGCTTTACCCACTGTGTCAGATCGGCCACTTCCTGCGGTGTCAGCCTTCCGCCTTTCGGCATCTTCAGCGCACCCGTCTGTCGCACCGCGGCAATGATCAAGCTCTTTTCCGGATCGCCCGGCACCAGTACCGGCCCATCTTTCCCGCCCTTCAACAACGCTTCACGCGAATCGAGCTTCAATCCACCCGACACACTCTCGATATGACAGTTTGAGCAGTTATTCGCAAAGATCGGCCGAATATTGTTCTCGAAGAAATCCTCATTCGATATCCCCACCTGCGTATGCGAAGCGCTGGTAGAGGCTTTCACCACCGCCGCCTGCGGAGCTGCAGTTTGTGGTGCCGCAATTTGTGGTCCCGCAGCCGGCTCACTCTTCGTCTCCGCGGCAGGAGTGCTGGGAGCACTTGCACTCGCAGGTACAGTCCCAGATCCAGACGTAGACGGCGCAGCTTGCAAGGTGGCGCTGGCCTTTCCGTCACCCCCCACAGCCCCGGCCTTCACCCACGCTTCCAGCACAGCGACTTCTTCAGGCTTGAGCGAAAACTTCGGTGGCATCTTCAGCTTGCCGGTCCGTCGAATCGCCAGGATCATGCGGCTCGTCTCCGGATCGCCCGGCACCAGAATCGGCCCCGACTTGCCACCCTTCCGAATCGCCTCATAACTGTCAAGGCGCAGTCCGCCCTTCATCGTCTCCTGGTGGCAGTCGTAACAGTTGTCATCCAGAATCGGCTGCACCTTCTGCTTGAAGTACTCACCAGTTCCCGGAGCTGACCCAGCTTCCTCGGCCGCCTGCACAGACACTCGCCCTGTAACGGTCGCAACCGTTCCCACCGCGCCCGCGGCAGTGATAAAAACTATGACCGCGCGCATAAGATTGCGCATGCGATGGTCTCGTAGCATTACGAATCTCCCCGTCCAGCGACCGCTGACACAGAGCGATCGTCATCACGCGAAGAAGAGAGGCCGTAGGCCCGCCGCTTGACGAACTCACGCAACTCCTGGAATTCGCGGCTCTGCTTTCTGGCTGAAATTGTATCGCCGCATTCCGGAAGCTGCATATCCAGAATTATGTTGCTTTCAGTGCTCTCTTCCCGATGCGGACCAAGAACGATAAGCCGGCTGCCGAGAAGTAGTGCTTCCGACGTATTGTGCGTGACAAACAGCACTGTCGGCCGCGTCTCCTGCCATATCGCCCGCAACTGCTCCTGCAGGCTAGCCCGCGTCGCGGGATCCAACGCGCTGAACGCCTCATCCATCAACAGAACTGGCGGTTTCATCATCAGTGCCTGTGCAATCGCCACACGTTGCTGCATTCCACCCGAGAGCTGATGCGGATACTTGTTCAGATCGCAAGCGCGAAGTCCCATGCGCACAAGCTGCTCTTCAGCCTCCATGCATAATCGCTTCTTGAATTTGTGATACGACGGCAGCAGCCTCCCGAGCCATCCGCAATATGCATTCTCCGGCCCGTACATTACGTTCTCAATCATCGTGCGATCGGGAAAGAGCGAATATTTCTGCGGCACATACCCAGACCGCGAATCGATCCTCGAGACCGTCTTCCCATCCACGCAGATTGAACCAGTCGTCGGAAACTCCTGCCCCAGCACCAGCCGCAACAGCGTACTCTTACCGCACCCAGTCTCGCCCAACACTGCGACAAACTCGCCCGCCCGTATCTCGATATTCAAGCGCGAGAGCACCGTCTTGCTACCCGACGGCGCAATCGGATACGAAACCGAAACATCGCGCACGGCAATCTCGACCCGCTCCTGCTTCACCTCGGGTTCTCTCGGCATTTCGATGACCTTGGCCGTTAGTACCATGGATGCAGCCTCCGATTGGCGACTCTCAACAACGCATCCATCCCAAACAACAGCACCGCAACCCACAGCAGATACGGAATGATGATGTCCATCCCCATATGTCTGCGCATGATTGCGATGCGATAGGCCAGTCCATCCGTCGAAGCAATCATTTCGCCCGCAAACAGAAACAGCGCCAGTGGCTTAAGATTCAGCCGCACGCTGTTGATCACCTGCGGCATAATTTGTTTCAGCACAACCCGATACGCCACATCGAGATTCGTTGACTTCAGCGTGAAAGCTTTCACGATCTGTTCCCGCGGCACTGACTTCGCAATGTTGTACGTATCCAGCATCAGCGTCGGCCCCACGCCAATCACCATCAGCATGATCTTCGACCACTCATCGATGCCAAACACAATAAATAGAATCGGCAACAGCGACAGCGCCACTATCTTGTCGAAGAACAAAATAAAGCGCAAAAAGAACGCCTCCGCGTACGGGAACACAGCCATGTGAAGCCCAATCAAAATCGCCGGAATCAGAAGGGCAATGGCGATGAAGAACCGTCGCGAACTGGAAACCGTATCCTTCCACACCATGCTGTGCGTCACACGCTGATAAACACTTGCACTCGGATCAAGCGCATCATCCTCTTCCGCCGGCTCCAGCACAGACGCCTTGATCCCCTGCCAGAGTTGCTTCGCAGAAGGCACCACACGGTCTTCCGGATTTTCCTTATGCCGCACGACCGAGAACTGCGAATAAGTAAAAATGCCGACCAGAAAAAGCACCCAGGAAAGCGACTGCGTCCACAACCGGCGCGGCCGTCCCTGAATGTCTGCGAACTGCCCAACCACCGGTATCGCCGACATTCCTAAAGCCTCCCCTGTTGAGCCATTCGCATGTAAGAGGAATCAATGCGCAACCGCACCCGATCCCCCTTGCCCTGCACCGAACCATCTGGATAGCGAATCGCTACATCGTCCGCCGACGCGACATTCTGTCCCAACAGCTGATGCCTGAAGCAGAACAGCCGTACCAGGTCCATCTTCTGCTTCATCCCAGAACTCTCTGAAAACTGCACAGCTGCCTGCGGCGTAGCAAACAGAAAGGTCGTCTTAAGCTGCTCCTTGTACGAAGCGACGCTGTCGCCAGAAGCCGCGGCGCTACCTGCAATCGCCGGTGCCGCCCCGCTTGCCAGCTGCGCTACTGTCTCATACCACGCGCCCGTAATTGCCTTCGCAAACCGCGCGCCCGAACCATCCGGCCTCTGCAGCACATCCGTCCGCACAACCAGCAGATCCAGGATCTCGCCCGGAATCTTGGACGAATCGAACAGCGGCTTCACATTCCCGCCCTGAGCCAATATCTGCGAAACCAGCGGTTTCCATGTCACCGTAACCAGATTTCCCTGATTGCCAAGAAACGCACCCACCAGGTCTGAATCGCTCGTATTCATCAAGCGCAGTTGCGAAATCTGTCCACCCAGCCCATTCAGATCCATCGCCCGTTCCAGCAGATACTCTGACACAGTCTTCTGCACCAGCATGACGCGCTTGCCAGGCAATTGCGCCAGCGTCAGGTTGTTCCGTGCCAGCACGGCATCATTGCCATTTGAGTAGTCGCCTACGATCAGCGCTGTCGAATCCACGCCTGCCGCCGCAGGCATATCCAGCGCTTCCATGTTGGTCATCGTGCAGGCATCGATGTTTTTGCCTACAAACGCATCCAGCGATGCAGCATAATCGAATCGCTGCACCTTGATGACCACCCCATACTTGTCGGCCCACTTCTTCAAAATGCCCGACTTCGCCATGTAAAAGTACGGATTCCACCCCGCGTACACTGACCATCCCACAGTGAATGTCGGGGCATCCGCATAGGCAGGTACGGTCCAGCTCAAGCCCATCCAGATGAGCAACACCAAAGTCGCAAAAAGACGGGCACCCAGACCTCTCAAAACCGGTACGGCCAATCCCTTCGTAACAACACAACAAGCGTTCCCGGCGAGATTCCTGCGATTCAGAGAATACATACGTCTAAAGTATCGCAACGTCTATGCACTCATAGAAGTGCATTGAATTCATTTATGGGCCACATAAAGACGAGCTGAATCGGGCACACGAAAGGCCCGCAACATACGCTGCGGGCCATCAAAATTATATTCATCTGTCTGCAACATTCACGCCGCCGGCACGCTCAGTCTCCACACTTTAGCCCCAGTCAGAAAAGTGAGCCAGACCGACCCATGCGCATACCGGATGCTGTCTCCGCCCTTGCCGGTCCACTGCTGCACCACTTTGTTCTTCGCAGGATCAATACGCGTGATCGGAAAACCGAAGACAGTCGCCCACACTGACCCGCCTCCATACGCGATTTCGCCGCCCAGTCCAGGAATACCGGCCTGAATCGTCGCTAGCAGTTTTCCCGTCTTCGCATCCACCCGCGAAACCGTGCCATCGCCTTGGTTCAGCACCCAGACAGACCCCTCGCCCACTGTCAGAAATCGCGGCTTCGGTCCAATCGGCGTCGTACCCATCACCTTATTCGTCGCCGGATCCACGCGAACCAGCACTCCTCCATCGTTGCTCGCCACCCACACTGATCCATTTGCAAATACGGGGTTATACGAGCCCTTCGGTAGTTGGATCCGCGCCATCACAGCATTGGTCTTCGCATCGACCCGGTCCAATTCGCTGCTGTTCGATGTGACCAGCCATACGCTTCCCGCCCCAGTCGCGATGCCTCCCTCAGAATCGGCAGGCCCGGCACCAACCGTTGCCTGAACCACTCCCGTCTTCGAATCCGCACGCACCAGCGAATGGCCACCGCAGCTCGGAATCCACAAACTGCCGAAACCGACCGCCAGCCCCGAACACGGCTTGTCCACCGTGATCACGATATCCGGCTTGTTCGTCTTGGCATCCAGCCGCACCACGTGGTTCACATTTGAACTCGCCACCCAAACCGCGTCGTCCGTCACAGCCATCCAGTCCGGATGCCCGCTCACTGGAAACTCCGCGACGGGTGTCAACTCCGTCATGGCGTGTTGAATACCAGGCTCAGTCACCCCAGTCTTTTTAGGAAAACCGCTCTCAGTCTGCGCTGTTGCAGATTGCGACAGCACAACCGCCATCAAAGCCACAGACAAGGTCGTCGTGGCTCGCACACTCAGGTACCGATCAAATGAAGGAAATGTAGACATGATTACGGTCCACTCTAAGGCATTTCTCCAAAGAGGACGTAATCTTTTTGCGCAATGCCGAGTCGCCGTTAGCCCTTCAGCGAGACCTAAGCTTTGGTTTCACAGCAGGTGGCTCCATCCTGTAGCCAGTGGTTGCCACGTCCAGAAACGCATGCGCCGCGCGCGTCAGCGTCTTATCCTTGCGGAAGACCAGACCTAACTCACGCTGTACCCGCATGCCTTCAACCTTCATAGTCTTCAGTAACCCTGTAGTTTCATCCGCCTGTACATTGGTATATGGCAGAAAGCCCATGCCAATCCCCGCGCCAATCAAGCGTTTCAATAACTCGCTCGACTCCAGCTCCATAGCTACCCGCGGTTGCAGATCTTTGCTATGAAAGAAATGATCTATCTTCTCTCTCTGCTTGCCATGCTTCATCATCAGCAAAGGATATTGAAGAATCTGATCGAGCTTTACATTACTCCACTCCGCCAGCGGATGGGTTGGTGAAGTCACCAGCACCACCTCGTCCTTGTGAATGCTGTGCACCACTAGGCGGCTGTCCTTCACCGGCAGTGAAACAATCCCAAAATCGACCTCTCGACTGAAGACCGCCTCAAGCACCCGCGATCGCTCGGCCCTCACAATGCTGAGGTGTACACGGCTATACAGCTTCTTGAACTGCGCAAACACCGTCGGCAGCACATAGAGGCTGGTCGCCTCGCTCGTGCTCACCGAGATCTCACCGCGTGGCGACTGATACAACTCGCTGACCCCGGCCAGAATATGGCTGTGACACTGCAGGCAATGCTCCGCAAAGGGCTCAAAGAGCCTGCCGGCGGCAGTAAACGTCACCTTGCCACCCTCGCGATCAAACAGCCTGGCGCCTACTTCATTTTCCAGCGAGCGAACCTGCGCGGAGATCGCCGGCTGCGTCACGCCCAGCTTTTCCGCGGCCCGAGAAAAGCTTTTCAATCGGCTCACGAGTTGAAATGTCTTGAGTTGCTCAAAATCCATATAGGAAGCCTTTTGACCGCCTTCGAAAGAGTAGTCAGGTGAACCGTTAAAAGGGGTGTTCTAGTGCTCAGCATAAATCATCCTTATGCGTCATACAATAAATCCCCATCATTATGATGGTTCCCGCACCACTCCGTCTGCGAGTCCTGCTGATGCCGCAAACAAAAATAATCAATACCCTCGAAGTACCTGCAAACACTCGCAAATCGCTTTGCAAGTCGTGCTCGCCGGATGCAAGAATATCTCCAGAGGAAAGAATGAAAAGCTGCTGGCGCATCGTCCTGGGTATTCTGCTCTGCTCGCAACTTGCTCTTGCGGCCACTACGCCGCCCCCAAAGCATAAATCCCTCTACGACTATTCCCTGGTTGGATTCGACGGTAAAGAAATCGCTCTTTCTGGCTACAAAGGCAAAGTCGTCCTCATCGTGAACCTCGCAAGCAAATCCATCTATAGCAACCAGATCGCCGCCCTCGAAGAACTACAGAAGACCTATGCCGACAAAGGCCTCATCCTGATCGGCATCCCTTCCAGCGATTTCGGCAATGAAGAACTGCCCGATAACTCAGCGATCCAGAAGTACTACAAGGAAACCGCGCACATCAGCTTTCCCGTAGTTTCAAAAGCCTGCGTTCGCGGAAAAGACGCCATCCCCCTTGTCCACTTCCTCACCGATCCTAAAGAAGGCACGGCAGGCGGCGATATCCACTGGAACTTCACCAAGTTCCTCATAGACCGCGAGGGAAAACCTGTTCTGCGTTTTGAAGCAGACAGCGATCCCGCCGACCCGGAATTTCGCGTCAAACTCGAACAGGTCCTCAACGGAACTTACAAGAAGAAAGAAGGCGGCGGGAAAGAAGACAACGCCCCTTCGGGCGATGACGATGATGATGGTGGCTAACTTAAGGTTAAGAAGCCACCACTACTGCAGCGTCTTCAGATAGCTTCGCCATCCACCCAGATGCGTAATCTCTTGCGCGCCTACCACTCCCGCCGGTTCACATAGAAATCCCTTCACGCTGCTCCCATCCTCCAACCGAACCGTGCCCAGCGACAGCGGTGCAGGAATGCCATTGAGAAAAGTGCCTACGGTATCCTCCGGCATAGCCCACACTTCCAATTCAATCCCGGTCCCGCCAAATCCTGGCTCATAAACAAGCCCAGGCTTCGGAGGAGTCGAGTTAGGAAGCGCATACAGCCGATAATCCGCATGCGTTCTCACCGTTTGAACCAGACGTGCACGTCGTGAAGTCATCTGCCAGTTCAACGGTTGCCCCGCGAGATGCGCCCCCACCACGGCCATCAAAATGCACCCATGAGGTGCAGCAGTAGAAGCTAATTGTGGAGTCCCCGCCAGCAATCTGTCAGATCCACCCAGAGTCACAGCCAGTTTCCGGTGTAACCAGTCCGCAACCGCAAGCAGTCCATCATCCGTAAATGCCTTGCCAATCAGCGATACCCCAAACGGCAGTCCATTCGCCTGCATGCCCACGGGAACAGCAACCGCAGCAAGATCCAGCAAGTTAACAAAATTCGTGTAGTACCCAAGATTGCTGTTTAACTTCACCGGGGCCGCCAGCACCTCGCTGATCTTGTAAGTAGTCGGAGCAGTAGGCAATAGGAGGAAATCCACCTGCTCAAACAACTTATCCGATTTACACCGAATCTCCTGCAGCCGGTACGCTGCATCAAAACTATCCACCGCACTGAATCGTTCAGCACCCTTAATAATCCCGCCAACCGTAGCATCAAATGCATCCGGATGGCGCGCTGCAAACTCCTTCACCGCTGCAAGCCGTTCCGCGACCCACGGTCCTCCGTAAAGCAATGCAGCAGCAGCCCGCAACTCACCGTAGTCAAACCGGACCGCCTCTCCTCCCAATCCGGCCAATGCTTCCGCCGCATTGGTGTATGCCATTCGTGCGTTATCGTCCCCAAAAAATTCCAGGCTCTCTTCCGACGGCACCCCAAACTTGAACTTAGAAGCAACCCATGGAGTAGCACCCTCACCCGGCCTCCCCTCTCGCGAATAAGCGTCCTTTGCATCGAACCCTTGAATTACCTTCAGTACTCTCGACGCATCCGCGCAAGTCTCCGCGAAAACAGAAACACAATCCAGCGTTCGACACGCCGGCAGCAACCCATCTGTGCTAACCAACCCACGCGTTGGCTTAAGCCCGACTAACTGATTAAAAGCTGCCGGCACACGACCTGACCCCGCAGTATCCGTTCCCAGCGCAAAACTCACCAACCCGTTGGCCACAGCAACAGCCGATCCAGAACTCGATCCGCCGGAAACATATTCCGAATCAAACACACTTGAACAAATGCCATATGGAGTGCGCGTTCCCACCAGTCCTGTCGCAAACTGATCCAAGTTCGTCTTGCCAATCAGAATCGCCCCCGCAGCGAGCAATCGCTTTACAGCCTCCGCCGTCTCTTGAGCCTCATGCGCAAACTCCGGGCACGCAGCAGTCGTAGGCATACCCGCCACATCAAAGTTATCCTTCACCGCAAATGGAATACCCAGCAGCGGCATCTTGGCTTTATCTGGGCTCGTCTCCAGTTCCTGAACACGCGCGACATTCTCTTCCTCGTTGACGAGGCTGATCCATATCGGTCGCTCGCCCGTCTGCTTGATTCTGGAATAAATATCTCGTATAACTTCCACAGGCGAAGTCGCCTGCTGTCGATAACTCTCTTCGAGAGAACAAATGTCCATGCTTTCTGACTCCGGGCCTCTATTTTGCTCGTAAAACCACTAAAGCTTGTCCTGCATTCACCAGCTTGCCAGGCGCGCAGCGAATCTCCTCCACCACCCCAGCCACCGGAGAAGCAATCACGATCTCAGTTTTCATCGCATCCAACACCAGCAGTTTCTCTCCAGCAGCCACCGACTGGCCCCGTTCCACCGCAATCTGAAAAACGCTGGCAGTCATTGGCGAAGAAACTACCTCACAGCCTTCATATATCGCAGAATCAGCCTCGTTCCCGTCGGGCATCTCCTCCGGCGCTTTCACATCCAGCAAGCCGCCGATCCGCCAACGCTCCCGCTCCTCGCGAAATGCCTCCTGCTGCCTCTTGCGGAATACCTCCGTCTCCTTGCTGATCGAACTCAGAAACGCCTGGTACTCATGCAGGTTGAAAGTGTTTTCTTCAATCTTGAGGTCAAAGCCGCCATGCAGAATCCTGCTGCGCAGATCAAGTAACTCCTCGCCCGAAACAGGATAAAAACGAATCTGATCGAAGAACCGCAGCGACCACGGAGTCCCTGGAGGAAAAGTCTGCGTAGAGCGATGCGTATTCCATACCTGCACCGTTCGCCCAACTAACTGATACCCGCCCGGCCCCTCCATTCCATAAACGCACATATACGCGCCGCCAATGCCAACCGCATTCTCCGGAGTCCATGTGCGAGCCGGGTTATACTTCGTCGTTACCAGGCGATGCCGCGGATCGGTAGGAGTCGCAACCGGCGCGCCCAGGTACACATCGCCCAACCCAAGCACAAGATAACTCGCCGCGTATACAATCTCATACACTTCATCAACGGACTTCAGCCCATTGATTCGCCGGATAAACTCGATGTTATCCGGACACCACGGAGCATCCGGACGCACAGAGTGCATGTACTTCGACTGCGCTAACTGCGTCGCCGGATCATTCCATGAGAGCGGCATATACACCGTCCGCGACGGCACAGTTACATTCGGATTCTCAGGCAGCTTGCGATCTACCGCATCCAACGCCTCAAGCAGCATCGCACGCGGCAATACTCGGTTATCATAATGAATCTGCAACGACCTTACGCCCGGAGTGATATCGATCACGCCCTTCAGATCCAGCGAGCGCAACTCCTGCTCCAATAAATGCACACGGAATCTCAACGATAGGTCGAGCACCCGCTCGCCATACTCCACCAGTAGATACTTGTCGCCGTCCGCACGATAAACAGTCGCAGGCTTCCGCTCCGGCGCCGACTGTATGATTGCCTCTTCCTCACTGCGTTGACCTGGAATGGAAGGCAGTGGCGTAGCAAGACCTGCAATCGCCGCTTCCATCTCTCTCTCCATCGCGCGCGCCTGTGCTTCAGTCACACACCGAAAGCGAACAGTATCTCCCGCCTTCATCTGTCCTAACTTCCATAACTCCGCAGCGACAACGACCGCCGGACAAACAAAACCACCCAGACTCGGCCCATCCGGGCCAAGCAATATTGGCATATCTCCCGTAAAGTCGATCGAACCAATTGCGTAAGCATTGTCATGGATGTTCGACGGATGCAATCCAGCCTCTCCGCCGTCTTTCCGCGCCCACTCTGGCTTCGGGCCAACAAGCCTAATGCCCGTCCTGTCGGACTGATAGTGCACCCGCCAATTCGTACTAAAAACCATCTCCACATCGGCCGGAGTAAAAAACTCAGGCGAGCCATGAGGACCATACAACACCGCAACTTCCCAGTGACGTTCATAAATAGGAATAACTTCATCAGGAATAGCCCTAAGCTGCGACTCGCCATCCTGATCCAGATAATGAATAACATCACCAGCTCGCAAAGCTCTTCCAGCATGCCCTCCAAACCTGCCCAGCATAAAGGTGCTCGAACTGCCCAGGAAACTGGGAACATCGCATCCCCCGCGAATCGCGAGATAGGTTCTACTGCCCGCGTCCTTCGCAGCAGAAAAATGCAACATCGCTCCGGCGCTTACTTGAAACGACCTCCACATCGAGACGCGCTCACCGTCCAGCGTCGCAGCCATATCAGCCCCGCAGATCGCAACCACTGCATCCGCATCAAATCGAAGCTTGGCTCCAATCCCAGTCATCTCCAGCGCTGGTGCACCATCCGCATTGCCCACCAACCGATTCGCCAATCGCAACGCAAGCGAATCCATCGGCCCCGACGGTGGCACCCCAACATGCCAGTAACCCAGTCGTCCCGGATAATCCTGTATCGTCGTTTGCGTCCCGCTCTCCACCACCTCAAACGCCCGGCGCGCAACCGCAAAAGTGCTTAAGAATGATGTAGTAATCTCGCCCCTATCAAACGTCTCATTGTCGACAATAGCTCTAAGATAGCGGAGGTTTGTTTCCGTACCGTAGATACTCGTCGACGCGAGTGCGATCCGCATCTTCTCTACCGCATCATCGCGGTCCGTGCCCGTCACGATAATCTTCGCAATCATCGGATCGTAATATGGAGTTATCTCTGTTCCCGGCTCAACCCACGTCTCCGTTCTCGCCTGTTCCGAAGAAGGAAACATCACTTCCGTCAGTAATCCGGGGGCGGGCAAAAATCCCTTCGCAGGATCCTCAGCATAGAGCCGAGCCTCAATCGACGCACCCCGAGGCTGTTTGCCGAAGGATTCCAGTGGAGGAAGCTCACCAGCAGCCTCCTGTATCATCATCTCTACTATGTCAACGCCTGTAACTTGCTCTGTAATACCATGTTCCACCTGCAGGCGTGTGTTCACTTCAAGAAAGTAGTAGTGTCCGGTCTCCGCATCAAAAAGAAACTCCACCGTACCTGCCGAGCGATAACTCACCACCTCCCCAAGCAATCTCGCCGATCGAAAAAGCTCCTGCTCCGTCGCAGCCTGCAACCCAGGAACCGGCGTCTCTTCGATCACCTTCTGATGCCGGCGCTGCGCCGAACAATCGCGTGCTCCAAGCACAAGAATTTCACCGCTGCCGTTGCCGAAGATCTGAACCTCAAGATGTCTCGCCCGTGCAATAAACTTCTCCAGGTAGACACGCCCATCTCCAAAGCTATTCGTGCTGAGCCGCACCACCGACTCAAATGCATCGCTCAGTTCTGCGGGCGTTTTGCAGACGCGCATCCCAATCCCGCCACCTCCCGCAGAGCTCTTCAGCATCACGGGGTAAGTCAGCCGTTCCGCTGCCGCCAACGCCTCATCGCGATCCGCGAGTAATCCCGTGCCCGGCAGCAACGGCACTCCACACTTCGATGCGATGCTACGCGCCGTATGCTTCAGGGCAAAAGCTTCAATATGCGTAACGCCAGGCCCAATGAAAACGATTCCGCGCTGGGCACAAGCCTGGGCGAACTCAATGTTTTCACTTAGAAAGCCATATCCAGGATGGATCGCCTGTGCGCCCGATTCGGCAGCAACATCTAGTATCTTCTCAATGGATAGGTAACTCTGCGCCGCAGGTCCCGGGCCGATGCAATACGCCTCATCGGCATCGGTCACGTGTCGGGAGTTTGCGTCAGCTTCCGAATACACGGCCACGGAAGCAATTCCCATCTTCTTAAGGGTACGTATAACACGGCATGCAATGGCGCCACGGTTGGCGATCAGAACCTTATCAAACATTCGCGTCCCAGAGATAGATTTGGATCGGAGTCGGATTGTACCCATTACATGGGTTATTAAGTTGAGGGCAGTTACTGATCACCATCAATACATCCATCTCCGCGCGTAGTTCCACATACTTCCCGGCATCCGAAACTCCGTCTTCAAACGTAAGTCCGCCATCGGCGGTTACCGGTACATTCATAAAAAAGTTGATATTGCTCGTAATATCTCGCTTATCCATATCGTGATCCCACAGTTGGATACCCTTTAAAAAGCTGTTCCGGCATGCATGCATATATCGTTTGCCAATGTCGTATCGAACCATGTTGCTCTCAGTCGCACATGCGCCGCCCAGCGTGTCGTGGCGTCCGCATGTATCGGCAACAATGGTCAACAAAACATTACCTGCAGTCGATAACAGCCGCGTTCCCGTCGTCAGATAGATATTAGTCTGTTCGCGAATCGTATCCTGCGCACTGTACCGGTCAGAATAGTCGCGAGCGTTATAGAAGATAGTATCGACAGCCTGGTTCCCCTCAAGATCGACGATCCGTATTACCTGCTCTTTTGCGATTTCCAGCACAAACGGATCACCGGCCTCAACGACAAAGCTGCGCAACGCTGCTTCGGGACGAAGCGGGCTTGGCTTAAGATTTGTTGTTTGCACATCTTCCTCGCTGGAATTACAAAAAGTATAACTCTGTCAAAACAAATCCACGGGCATTTTCCGGACACAGAGTACGGCATCTGTCATCCCGCATAGGCGAAGGTACGCGGCTGATACTAAGTTCTACAGGCTTCGGCGCATATTCAGCATCATTATTCAACGGATGCGGCGAGGTATTCAGCAGCACCAGCACATTCATCTCTGCGCGCAGTTCGATATAACTTCCAGCCTGCGAGTTATGCGCGACATACTGCATACTTCCGCTCTCATCCACCACTACCTTACTGAAGAAGTTCACCGTCGCGTGCAAATCGCGTGGGCCCATCCCATATTTGCCCAGTTCCACCAGAAACCCATCCCGCGCATTCTGATACCAGCCATTGCGCGCCTCCTGATAGCTCTTCTTTCCGTACTTCCTCTCGATCACGGCAGCATTTGAAGCTCCCGCAATCGGATCATGCCAACCCACGGAGTCATCCGTGATCGAGCACAACACGCGACCCATATCCGAAAACAGAACATGCCCCGCACGCAGCCTCGCCGTATGCTGAGCCTTCAAAGTATCTGGAAGATTGAAGCGTTCCGACGGGTTTTCAAAATTGAGAAAATACGCTGCAACATTCGCATCGCCCTCAAGATCGGTGATGCGCAGCGCAGTTCCTCGCTTCAGAACATGGGACCATGTCGCTCCGCCTGGGAGCATTTCGGTGTATAGCACAGATGATTGCATGGATAATTCCCCCGTTGCGCCAACATCGCGTAAAGCGAATGGCACACGCCGTAACATACTGCTGGCTTTTATCGGCACCTCGCACAAGGCGAGCACTTCAATGAGGGGTCTATTTCCGCAGAAACGGCGGACCGCAGCAAACATCCATAAAAATCATGCGCAACTGGACCTTGATTGAAATACGTCGAAGTGTCCCGCGCTTGATCATGAACGTAGATTAGCACGGTTGAAGCGTTGCGCAAGCGGAAATTCAGCGGTCACGCAATCACGACCTCTTCAATTAAATCGATATCGCATTTATTTATTTCAGTATTTACTTAATTAAGTACATCATTTATATACCTTGCATGGATACATTCCTGGCTCTTGCAGACCCTACTCGTCGCAATATCATGGAACTCCTCGGTGCAGGGCCCAGATCTGCGGGCGAAATCGCCTCGCACTTCCCAGTCTCTGCGTCTGCGATCTCGCAACACTTAAAGAGTCTCCGCGAAGCCCAGCTCATCCAGGTTCGCACCGACGCTCAGCGACGCATTTATCGCATTAATCCGATCGGTCTGCGCGACATTGATCGCTGGCTCGCACCTTACCGACGGTTCTGGACCAGCCGCCTCGACGCTCTCGAATCTCGCTTGCGCGCTGAATCTATCTCCGTCCGCGAATCAAGACCGGCAACTACAAACAACCCAAAGCCTCAACATAAGCAACCCATCTCTAAACCAAAGCAAAGGAAAGGCGCCTCCAGATGAACGACCGACTTGATAGAACCCCGGCATCTCTCTGCAGCTTCCGAGTAGCGATTCAGTGCGAATTGAACGCGTGTTGCCCGCCCCAATCGACCGCGTCTGGAGCTACCTCACAGATCCAGCACTTCTAAAAAGCTGGCTCGCAGGTGGCGCCGTCAATCTCCACGTGGAAGGCATCATCTATCTTGACTTCGATTTGATCGAGAACTCGAATGAATATTCGCAGCAGTACGAGCACCTAGCGCGTGCGCAATGTCACCGAAGCAAAACCTGCTCTCATCAAGCTCAACCGGAATCGTTGCGCCGTTTCACGATCTTCACTCTCAGCATCCAATACCAACGCCGGTTTCCCCACCTCAAACGACTCAATATCCATAACCAATCGATCGTAGTTACGCGATGAACTGTTCATCTTCGTGACAGCTACTTCCATCACGCGTTCGCCGGCACTACGCACTTCATCAAGCTTCGCATCATGCTTCTGACTGAGCAAATAAACCACCCTATTCGTAGCGCCATCCGCCTCAGCAGCAGCCAATAACGTGAGAGGCATCGAACTCGTCCATCCCTCACGACGAATCGCAGCTGCAAGCAGCGCAATGGTCGGAGCCTGGAACAGAGTCGCCAGCATCATCGCCACACCCAGTCGAGCTTCAATTTCCGCAAAAATCTCAAACGCAGCCAGCGAATGACCGCCAAGCTCTTCGAAAAAGTGAGCCCCGCGATCTACCCGCGACACTCCCAGTCGATGCCCCCAGATATTGGCCAGCCATTGTTCAAGAAGATCGCGCGGCGGTGCATAAGTATCGTCTGTCCCGCTTCGACGTCTAACAACCTGCTCCGCCCTCGAAGCTAATGCCTTTCTATCAATCTTGCCGTTCGGAGTGAGCGGCATAGTGGCAATCGGCACAATCGCAGCGGGAAGCATATACGCAGGCAGCCGTTTTCGTATCTCATCCATCCATTTCTTGGCATCCAGTGGCGTTGCCGTATCATCCGTCACAAACGCTATCAACACTTCGCCAGCCTCGCGTTTCTGCACTACGACCGCAACCTGTGATCTCTCGCTCGCGTCGCGCAGCGCAGCCTCCACCTCACCCAGTTCAATGCGAAATCCTCGCAACTTGATCTGCTGATCCCGCCTGCCCATAAACACAAGCGAGCCATCGGACAGGTGACGTGCCAAGTCACCGGTACGGTACATACGCCCATACGGTTCGATTTCGAGATAGCGCTCCGCAGTCAGCTCCGGCCTGTTCAAATAGCCTCGAGTAACTCCCCCGCCGCCAATGAATATCTCGCCCAGTGCCCCCGGTGGCACCTGCGAAAGGTTCTCATCCAGCAGGTAGATGCTCGTATTGGCAATGGGCCTGCCAATAGTCGCAACACCGCCTCGTTCTCTCATCACGCATGTCGAATAAGTGGTCGTCTCCGTAGGCCCGTAGAGATCAAACACGCGTTCGACCCCAGCCGCATACACGCGATCCACTAACTCCGTCGGCAAAAACTCCCCCGCCATACAAACCGTCCGTACACTCGCCGGCAACCCCATCGGCATCAGTGCATTCATTGCACTCGGAACAGTGTTGACCAGCGTTACTTTGCTCGCCAGCGGTGATCTCGCTAGCTCCAGCACATCGTCAACAAGGACAATCGTATTACCCGTCGAGAGCGGTAGAAATATCTCAAAAATAGATAAGTCAAAGCACACAGAGGTCGACGCCAACACTCCACGTAGCGAATCGGAAGCAAAACTACTGGCCGCCCACATCATTAGCGCAACGGCGTTCCCATGTTCAACCACCACGCCCTTTGGCTTGCCCGTAGAGCCAGAAGTGTAGATAAGATACGCAGCATCTCCAGCTTCAGCACGCTCATGCAGCTCTGTTTCCATCTCATCGGCTCCCGCTTCCATCACTTCGTCTGCAAAGAGCACGGTCAATCCAGCATTATCGGCAGCCATCTTCTCGCCGGCTTCATCGCGTTGCGTAATCAATATCCGCGCCCCGCTGTCGGCCAGCATATAAGCAAGCCTGTCCTCCGGATATTTCGGATCGAGCGGCAGGTACGCTGCGCCAGACTTGAGTATCCCCAGCATCGCCACAATCAAATCGGCCGAGCGCCCCACGCATAACGCCACAAACACGCCTGGAAACGCCCCTTCAGCCTGCAGTAACGTCGCCAGCCGGTCAGCACGTCTCTTTAGTTCGATAAAGCTATAAGTTGAGGCGCCACAGCAGAGTGCAATCGCATCGGGAGCCGCAATAACCTGTCTCTCAAACAAATCGACAAGCGTGAGCGCACGATCAAACGACAACTCAGTCGAATTCCATCTGATGAAAGCCTCTGAATCCTCCCGCGTTAAAAGCCGAAGCGCTCCTACCGCTTGGTCCGGCGCATCAACAAGCGATCTGACCAACTGCACAAAATGTCTACCGAACTGCTCCATGTCCGCTTCGGCAAACATATCTGTCCGATATTCCAGATAAGCATCGAGCGTGTTTGCGCGTTCAGCGACCTGCAGTGTCAAATCAAACTTCGAAACACCAATTAGCGTCTCTTCCTGCTCCGGACCCTCTCCCAGACCCTTCGGGTTAAACGCAAACATAACTTGGAACAGCGGCGAATATGCAGAAGACCGTCGTGGATGCAGCTCCATTACAAGCTTCTGAAATGGAATATCTCCATGCTCAAAATCCATCAGCGCAGAGGCATTTACACGCTTCAATAACTGACGAAAGCTTCCTGTTCCGCCCACGTTGCAACGCAGCGGCAACATATTCACAAAGAGACCGATCAACTCCTCCTCTTCGCGCATTTTTCTCCCCGTAACGGGAGTTCCCACGCACAGATCGCTTTCGCCCGTATAGCGATATAGCAGCGTATAAAACGCAGTCAGCATCAGCATGTACAAAGTCGCCTGATCGCGCGCGGCCAACCGCCGCAGTTCATGCGTAAGCCTCTCGTCAAAGCTCAGCGTCAAAGTAGCGCCTGCATATGTCTGGCTTTGAGGACGCGTCTTTGCAAACGGAAGTTCAAGCAGCGTAGGCATACCCTCCAACCGCTTGCGCCAGTACTCAAGCTGCTCCGCATGTCGTTGAGATGTCGCCGAGCTTCTCTCTCGTTCCGCCACCTCCGCATACTGCAACGCAAGGGGCAGCAACTGCGCTTCAGCGTCAGATGTCACCGCGAGATAAAGCGCGGCCAGGTCCCGCTTCAGCACATCAAGCGACCATTGATCCGCAATAATGTGATGCACTTCATAGGAAACAAGAAAACGATCTGTCGCCAGGCGAAAGATATGAAAGCGAATCAGTGGCGCGTGGCCAAGGTCAAAAGGCTCGCGGCCCTCCTGTCGCAACCGTTCCTTCACATCGCTCTCTCTTTGTTCGCTCCATCCATCGCCCGCAAGATCCGTATACTGCAGCGGAATCTTCACCCTCTTCATTACCACCTGAACAGGATCTCCGTTGCGAATCTCGATGCGCGTTCGCAGCGTCTGATGCCTCTCGGCAAGCAAATCGAGAGACCGTTGAAAGGCCTCTACATTCAGTGCACTGTCAATCATCCACGATTGCGGAATATTGTAGGCAGCGGTCTCCGGAGCAAATCGATCGATTAGCCACAACCGCTCCTGTGCAAACGTAAGCGGCGCGCAGCACTCTTCCTCTGACGAGTCTTCTGAGGTCAGCCACTGCAATAATTCCGCCTTGCGCTCTCGCAGTTCTTCCTGCAGTGCAGGAGTGATAGCGCCTGCCGGAGCACTCAACTGCAGCTTGTCATTCTTCGCGCGCAATTCCACGCCCAGGTTGCGCAGATGCCGCACAAACTGCGCCAGTGGCATCTTATTCGCGACACTGGTGCTCTTGGCATCAGCCGTACCGGCAAGCCCTCGGCCCTTACTGCTGTCCGGCATGCACAATCTCTCCAGAGCTCTTGCGCTTTTGATCGATGTGCTGCGCCAACATGGCAACACTTGGATACTGAAAGAAGCTGACCAGCTTCAGCTCAGGATCGATCTCGCGGCGTAGCTTGTCGTGAGCCTTCACCAGCATTAGAGAATGCGCCCCCAGGTCGAAGAACCTCTGTTCGGCCCCAATCCTCTCCGTGCCAAGCAACTCGCGAAAGACCCGCGTAATCGCCGTTTCCGTCTCGTTCAGCGCATGCTCGTGAGCGCGTTCTATTACATGCTCATCGGCTTCAGGCTGAGGTAGTCTGCTGCGGTCCAGCTTGCCGTTTGGCAGTCTCGGAAATTGCGCCAGCACTACAGCTTTTGCTGGCACCATATATTCCGGCAGTCGCTCCCTCAATCTTTGCCGTAGATGTGAATATGAGACCACCGCACCGTCCCGCGCCACTACGTAGGCCACCAGCTCTTTCTGCCCATTCACGTCGCGCAATAACACCACGCACTCAGCTACTTCAGGCTGTTGCCGCAGCGCATGCTCAATCTCTCCCAGCTCGATTCGAAAACCGCGCAGCTTCACTTGAAAATCCGTGCGCCCGATAAACTCCAGCGCGCCGTCTCGACGTCTGCGGACCAGGTCGCCCGTCCGATACAATCGTTCTCCGTCGCCAAACGGAGCAACAACAAATCTCTCCGCAGTCAGTTCTGGCCTTCGAAAATACCCTCGCGCCACACCCGTTCCACCGATAAACAATTCACCCGCAACGCCAAACGGAACAGGCTCCATCTTCGAGTCCAGCGCATAAAACGTTGTGTTTCCAATCGGTCCGCCGATAGGCACGCTCGCCCCATCCACATCGCTCACCTGCAACGCTGAGGACCAGATCGTCGTCTCCGTCGGCCCGTACATATTCCACAAAGCTTTTCCTCGCGGAATCAACTCAGACGCAAGCTGCGGCGACAAAGCCTCTCCACCGCACAGCATCTTTAACTCAGCATCGCCTTCCCAACCCGCACTCACCAGCATCTGCCACAGCGCAGGCGTAGCTTGCAGAATCGTCGGCCTCTCTCTCTCAAGATCGGCAAGCAACGTCGGCAAATCACCTGGAGCAAGCGCAACAATCACCTCACCCCCGGCATAAATCGGCAACAGCAACTCCAGGCCCGCAATATCAAACGAAACCGTCGTCACTGCCAGAATTCTGTCATCGCTCGTAAACCCCGGAACGCGATGCATACTCTCCAGAAAATTCGTCAACGCGCCATGCGAAATCTCAACACCCTTCGGCCGTCCGGTAGAGCCCGAAGTGAATATCACATAAGCCAGATCGTCCTGTGTCGCTCGTTCATGCGACGCATCACTGTGCCTCTCTGAATCAGCCTTAGCAGTGAAGTCAATCTCATCGACAAGGATGCACCGCTCCGCATCCCCATCCACCAGCGACACCAACTCGCGCTCCGTAATCACCACCACAGGCTTCACATCCTCAAGAATCCCCACAATACGATCACGTGGATAGATCGGATCAAGCGGCACATACGCCGCGCCCGTCTTCAACACCGCCAGCAACGCAACCAGAAGTTCAGTCGAGCGCTTCAGGCAGACAGGCACCAGCCCGCCTCGTCCAACACCAGACAACCGCAACTGCTCTGCCATCGCATCAGCCTGTACGTTCAGTTCGGCATAGTTCAGAGCCTTGTTACCGGCGCGTACAGCGATCTTGTCCGGCGTCTTCTCGGCAAAATGCTCCAGCGCCTCATGCACAGACAGTCCTGTCATCTCAACCTGAGTGTCATTTCCCCACGCTAGTAGCGCATCCGCCGCATCTCGCCGCATCAGCGGAACCACGTCCACGGCCACATGCGGGTCGTGAATCACCGATCGCAATATATGCTCAAAACTTTCCAGCAACTCATCAATCGTGGCCTCGTCGTAAAGATCCGCGCGATAGTCAAAGTAAACAAGCAACTCACCGCGGTACGGATAGACCTCAGCGCTCAAATCAAATCGCGCAATAGAATCCGCCAGCTCCAGTGGCGAAACTCTAAGCCCGGGCAGCTTCATCTCCTCCAGCGGAAAGTTCTGTAGCGTAAACATCGTCTGAAAGAGCGGCGAATAGTCGGGATTGCGATCGTTCTGCAAACTCCGCACCAGCAGATCAAACGGAACATCAGGATGCTCGTAGGCGCTCAACGTCGCTTCGCGCACACGCTTCAGCAATTCAAGAAAGCTGATCCCATCATCCACCTGCACCCGCAACACCAGATTGTTCACAAAAAAGCCGATTAACTCGCTAAGTTCGGTGCGATTGCGATTCGCAGAAGGCGACCCGACCACTACATCCTTCTGTCCGCTGTATCGCGAAAGCAGCAGCAGAAAAGTCGAAAGCATCGTCATGAAAGGCGTCGAGTCATGGGAGCGGCTGAACTCACCCAGCTCTTTCGCAAGCTCTGCAGAGAACACGCGCTTGATGCGCCTTCCCTTCGATCCGCCATCCCCCACGCGCCGATGATCCGGCGGAAAGATCACGACATCCGGAGCGCTCTCAAGCTGCTTGTTCCAATATTGCATCTGGCGTTCCAGCACGCCGCTCTCCAGCCACCGCCGTTGCCAATCCGCATAATCGGCATACTGCACCGCTAGCTCTTGCACGCGCAGCGACTCTCTCGCACATAACGCGCGATAGTTCTCAACCAGCTCGGCAACCAGCACGCCAATCGACCACCCATCCGAAATGATGTGATGAATAGACAGCGCCAGCACATGCTCGCCACTTCCAACACTTAGCAAATAGGCGCGAAATAACGGCCCCTTCTCCAGGTCAAACGGATCTTCAACAGTCGACGCATAGAAACGAGACGCTGCCGACTCAAGTGATTCACCCTCATATTGATCCAGCGCTCTTCGCTCAAGCCTCCACTCGCGCCCGTCTCCAATCACCGTGTAGGGCGTGCCCTCTCGCTGCACAAAACAAGTGCGCAAGGACTCATGCCGCAGCACAATTTGAAGAAGCGATCGCTCCAGCGCCGCTGCATCTACCTCACCTTCCATCCGCAGCAGAAACAGCATCGAATACGCCGCATTATTTGGGTCCATCTGATTCAGAAACCAGAGACGCTGTTGCGCATATGAGAGCGGCATTAGCTCTCGTCGCGCGGCACGCGGAATCTGTGCGGTTACCGAACTTGCGCCGTTCATTTGAACATTACGAAGTAGTGATAATATCTGCGGCTTGGCTTCTTTCAATTGAGACTGCAGCTCAGGGGTCAACACGCCCTTGGGCGCGTTAACGCGGAGCACATCTCCTTCCAGAGTCAATTGCACGCCCATCGCGCGCAGTTGCTTCAGCAACTCTGAGGCATTGCTCATATACGGATCTCATCGCGCTCGGTTGCAGTGTGCTCTTCATCCACCACGCCAGAGCTCCACAAAAGCATGTCAAGCTCCACTGCCATCGCCGCAGGTGTCGGAAACTCAAATGCAAACATCGGCGGCAATCCATGTCCCACCATCGCCTGCAAGCGATTGCGCATCGTCACAGCCATCAGCGAGTCCAGACCGATATCCGCCAGGCGTACATCGCTCGCAGGCAGCTCGCCACGTCGCAACCCGAGCACACGCGCAGCCTCGCGCCGCACCGCACGCTCCAGAGCCATCACGCGGCTCTCACCCAGCTCCGCATCCCATCCGATCCCCTGCAATGGCGAACTCAAAGCACTTGCACTATCTTCCGCAAAAGCAAATAGCGTATCCATCAGACGAAGCTCGACCCCGCTAGCTTGTGCCACCAGCACGCCTAGCTCGCTACGCACCACAATGCGCCCTTCCGCCTCGCCATTCTCTCGTTTTTCGACACGAGCTTCCACGCGCATCTCGCCTTCAAGCGTCGCGTGTACAGATAACTCGCGAATCCCCGTAATTACTCGCAACCCGGCATCATCATCCGCCGTCGCCGCAGCCCCCAGCAGGTGAAAACAGCTTTCCAGCAAAGCCGGCATCGCCACGAAATTCGCTTTTTCGACTACGGATGAACGACCCTCGCCGCGAATGAGCCCTACAGCAACCCCTGAGTCGCGCCACAATTCTCGAATATTGCGAAACGACGCGCCCAATTGAACGCCCTGGGCCTCCACGCGAAGGTAAAACTCCTCACCGGTCATCGCCGCAGTAACAGCTTGATCCAGGTCCAGGCCTTCAATCCGGACATCCTGCTGCGACACCGGCTCTGCAACCATCTCTCCAGTCGCATGCACAGTCCACTCTGTCTTTCCCGGTGCTCGTGAACTGATCTGGAAATGACTCTTGCCCGTCTCCTGTGGTGAATTCACCCCCGGCGTCAGCATCGTCTGCAGTCGAGTCTTCGCATCAGTAAGCCGCAATGGCTGATACATCCTGAAATCACGAATACGAAGAACACCTTCGCCCACAACCCCCGCAGCACCCGCCGCACTCTCCGCAAGAGAGATATACATACTCGCAGGCACAATTGCCTGCCCCATCACACGATATTCCTCGAGATGAAATGGCAGCAGTGACCCAATCTCTAATTCAAAAATCGGCAACGCAGCATCCAGCCGAACACCCGCCAGCACAGCCTCAGCCGACTCTTTCCCCACGCTCCTTAGCCGTGAAGAACTATCGTCTACCGCGCCATCCGTAATCCAATAACGCTCGCGCTCAAATGGATAAGCCGGCAGTGCAACCCTGCGAACCGCTGCCCCACCAAAGACCGCCTTCCAATCCACCGCCGCGCCAGCGACAAATGCCTGTGCCAGCGCCCACTGCAGCGCCTCAAAGTCGTCTTCGCGTCCATCCGCTGAGGCTACCCAGCACGAAGCATCTCCGCGCTCTCTGCCAAACGTCGTCAGCACCGCGCGCGGTCCCATCTCAACGCACAGCCCGCAATCTTCGCCCTGCAGCCGTTCAAGACAGCGAGCAAACTGCACTGGCTGCTTCAGATGATCGCTCCAGTACTTCGCAGTGAAGACAGAGTCATCCTCCACCATCGTGCCGCTGAGATCCGCGATGATCGGCAATCGCGGCACCTCGTATCGAATCTTTGCAGCCTCTTCGTAAAACGGAGCCAGCACTCGATGCATCGCAGGCGAATGCGAACCATAGCTGATATTCAGTCGTTTCACGCGCACATTCGCACGCTCAAATTCCTGTGTGGCCTGCTCCACTGCATCCGCTCGCCCGCTGATCACTAAGCTCGATGCGCCGTTCACCGCAGCAATGCTCACATCCGCCGCATATGCTCGGAGCGCCGCCTGCACTCGCTCCTCACTCGCAGCCACAGCCACCATTGCACCCGGGTCGCCAAGCTCTCCTGTAAGCCGTCCCCGAGCAGCCACCAGCCGCGCCGCATCTGCAACAGAAACCACACCCGCAAGCGTAGCCGCTACCAGCTCGCCCATGCTGTGTCCCACCACAACATGCGGCCTGATACCCCAGCTTTGCCAAACCCTTGCCAAACCATACTGAAACGCAAACAGCGCCGGCTGCACATACTCCGACTGCCATAACTCATCGTGCTCATTCCGAAACACATCTTCAATCTTCGACGCAATCACACCAGCCAGCGCGGCATCCACTTCCGCCACTGCTGCGCGAAACACTTCGCTCCGCCGCAGTAGCCCAAGTCCCATCCCACAGCGTTCTCCGCCCTGTCCGGCAAACAGAAAAGCAACCCGCGTAGCGCGCCCATCCGCCACCCCGCGTACAAAAGCACAAGCATGATCACCCTGCGCAAGCAGCTGGAGCTCCTCGATCAAATCTTCCTTCGACCTCGCCAACAATGCCGCACGATGCGCAAACGCTGTCCGTCCCGCAGCCAGCGTATACGCTACATCGTCAAGCCGCAGCTCCGGCGCATTGCGCAATCGATCAGCCAGCCGCCCCGCCATCTTCCGCAGCGCCGCATCGCTTCGCGCAGACAGCGTAATCACCTGCGGCTCAGCGCTCTTCAACGTCAGATCCGCAGCCTCCGTCTCTTTCGCCTCACTAACAATCACATGCGCATTCGTTCCGCTGAATCCAAACGAACTCACCGCCCCTGCTCGAACATCGTGTCCCTCAGACCTTTGCCAGGCCTCGGCCTCAACAGGAACACGCATCCGGTTGCTCTCCCAATCAATCTGAGGATTGGGCACAGCGCAATGCAAACTCGCAGGAATCGTCGTATGTTCCAGCGCAAGTACAAGCTTCATCAGCCCGGCCACGCCCGCCGCCGATTCCGAATGGCCGATATTGCTCTTCACCGACCCCACAGGCAGCCGCGCACCTTCGCTGCGCCCCTTGCCCAGCGTCTCGTCCAGCGCACGCATCTCAATCGTGTCGCCAAGGCTCGTGCCGGTCCCGTGTGCTTCTATATACGTCAGGGCCTCAGGAGCCAATCCCGCATCCTTCAGCGCCAGCCGAATCACATCTTCCTGCGAAGGCCCGTTCGGCGCAGTAAGTCCACTGCTGCGGCCATCCTGATTCACTGCCGTCCCGCGAATCACGCCCAGCACGCGATCCCCATCACGCTCTGCGTCTTCAAGCCGCTTCAACACAACCACGCCGCAGCCATCACTGCGCACATACCCATCCGCACCTGCAGCAAACGTCTTGCACCGTCCATCGGGAGCCATCAGGCTCGAGCGCGACATTCCAATCGTCACCTCCGGTGTCAGCACCAGATTCACTCCACCTGCCAGCGCCAGTTCGCTCTCCCCAAGCCGCAGGCTCTGACATGCCTCATGCACTGCCACAAGTGAGGCGGAACAAGCCGTATCGATCACCATGCTCGGGCCGCGCAATCCAAGAAAATACGAGACACGCCCCGACACAACCGCATGAGCACCGCCCGTCGCCGCATACGCATCCAACGCCTCACGCGGCTGGCGCAGTCCCATCTGTCCATAGTCCGTATTGCACACGCCAACGTACACACCGGTCCTGCTCCCATTCAGAGAAGCAGGCACAATCCCCGCATCCTCCAGTGCCTCCCAGCTCACCTCAAGCAGCAGCCGCTGCTGCGGATCCATGCTCACCGCTTCAATCGGCGCAATGCCAAAAAACGAAGCGTCAAACATCTCCGGATCATCCAGAAATCCACCCCACTTGCTGGCTGCCTTGCCCTTCACAGCAGGATCGGGATCGTACAGCCGCTCCACATCCCAGCGCGATTCCGGCACCTCCGTAATTGCATCGCGCCCCTCAATCAGCAGCTTCCAGAAGCTCTCAGCGTCCACCACGCCGCCCGGAAAACGGCATCCCATCCCCACAATGGCAATCGGCGCATGGTTCCGCGCTTCAAGCGCACGAACGCGCTCCTCCAACTCCGCCGCCAACAGCAGCAGACGCTTGGGAGAGAACTCCGCGATTCGTTTGAGAAATTCGCTCACTTGCGTGTTCCCGCCATCTTCTCTTGAAACAGCCTCTCCACCTCGTCGTCCGAGAGCTCTGAAACCCCAGCCAGCACATCCTGCGTAAGCCGGTCTGCAGCGCTCAACTCAGCCGCATCACTCTCATCCCTCTGCAAATCGCCCACCTTCAGAACATCGGCAAACAGCCAATCCGTCAATCCCCCCATCGTTGGATAGTCGAACAACGCCGTCGAAGGCAGCTTCGCATCAAGATCAGCCGAAAGCGCATTGCGCAGCTCAATCGCCAGCAGAGAATCAAGCCCGTACTCCTGCAGCGGCCGTGCACTATCGATCGCCTGCCTGCTCCCCAACGAAAGCACTCCACGCACCCGTTCCTCCACACGCGCAGCCAGCATCGGCCTGCGCTTGCCCTCAGGAGCAGCCATCAATTGCTCCTTCCATTGCGAAGCCTTGCCTCCATCTCCATGAGCCGCATCGCGGCTTCCGGCGCTTCGTGAAATAACCTCTGCAAGTAAGTCAGCATTCGCAGCAAACTCGGCCGGAAAATGTTCCGCCCACTTCTTCCAGTCCACCCGCGAAACAACAACTTGCGCGCAGTCCTCTTCGAGCAGCCGCCTCAACAAAGCCAGGCCCTTCTCCGGCGTGATTGAAGTAACACCGCCCTGCTCACTGCGCTTCAAAAATCCAAGACGCACCGCCGCTCCCACGCCACTCCACGTGCCCCAATCCACACTCAGCGCAGTCAGGCCCAACCGCTCTCGTCTGAACTGCGCCAGCGCATCCAGATAAGCATTCGCAGCCGCATAGTTCGACTGTCCCCGCGAACCCATCGGCCCAGCCACAGAAGAGAACAGCACAAAGCAGTCCAGCTCCGTCTCAAGCGTCAACCGGTGAAGATTCCACCCGCCCGCCACCTTCGACGCCAGCGCATCCCTGTACTGCGCCACCGTCTGATTCGGCAACATGCCATTCGCCCACACGCCCGCACAATGAAAGACTCCGCGTAAGCCAAACTCCGCAGGAATCCTCTCCAGCGCCTCAGCCAGCGCAGTATCATCGCTCACATCGCAACGCACTGGCACAACTTGGGTGCCACCCTCCGCAAGCCGTGCGAGACTTGCCTCAACCTCCGCAGATGGCGCACTCCGCCCCAGCGCCAGCACACATCCCACGCCCTGTTGCGAAAGCCATTCCGTAACCTTCAGCCCCAGTCCGCCAAATGCACCCGTAACCACATAAGCGCCATCGCTTCTGAAACCCGGGAACGGCGTAATCGCCGCCGCTTTCTTCTCACCACGCGGCGCAATCAACACACGCCCCGTATGCTGACCCGCAGCCATAAACCGGAAAGCCTCGGCCGCATCCTCGAGTGCAAAGCGATGCCACGGCAGCGGTCGCAGCGTCCCAGCCTCAACATCCGCCAGCACCGAAGCGATCGTCTCCAGAGCCGCCGGAGTCGCCGCTCCAACCTCCGGCCTCAGCTGCACCACTTCATAGCGAATATCAGGCCGCAATCCCTCTTGCTCGCTCGCGCTCAAAACCGTCTGCTCACCAAGCTCGATAAACCGCCCACCCGGCGCTAGCACTCGCAGCCCTGCCGCAATCTTGTCTCCGGCCAGCGAATTCAGCACCACATCCGCGCCGCGCCCGCCCGTTACTTCCATCACGCCCTGCTCAAACGTCGTAGACCGCGAATCGAAAACGGCTTCCACGCCCATCCCTCGCAGTAGAGCGCGTTTAGTCTCGCTGCCTGCCGTCGCAATCACGCGTGCGCCAATCCGTCGCGCCTCCTGGATCGAAGCCATCCCAACGCCGCCCGCACCCGCATGCACCAGCACCCACTCGCCCGCGCGCGTCTTCGCCACACGTTCCAGACACCACCGCGCCGACAGAAAAGCAATCGCCAGCGTAGCCGCATCTTCCAGCCCCATCCCCGCCGGCTTCTTCCATATCCGCTTGCGCTCCAGCGTGGCAAAATCCGCCATCAGCCCAGGCCCAACTGCCACGACCTCGTCGCCCACGCACAGATCGTCAACATCCGGCCCTAGGCGCACCACCACACCCGAACACTCACCGCCCGGCGAATATCCGCCGCCATGCCCTGGATCCAGCGCGCTCAGCACCTCATGAAAATTCAGCGCCGACGCCGCAATCGCAATCTCCACCTCAGAACCCACCGGCTCCCGCCGCAACTCGCTCTTTGCCGCAAGATCCTCAAGCACACCGGTCCCCGGAAAATGCAGCCGTCGCGTTTCAAACGCCTCCGCTTCTCCTGCAGCCCGTTTCAAGCTTCGCGGAACCATCCTCGGCTCCAGTACTGAGCCACCCCGCAGCAAATATTGGCTGCCGGCCAGCGAACCATCGTTTCCCAGCCGCCACAGCCTGCTCGCGTCGATCTCCGCACCCTCCAGATCAACCGAAACAACGTCTGCGCCCGGGCTCTCCGCCCTCACACTCCGTGCAAAAGCATCCAACGTCGCCCCATCCGGAGCAGCAATCTCCACTCCAACCGCGCCACGGCTCACCAGCCACATGCGGCAACCCATCAGGCGATCGGCATCGAGCAACGCCTGCGTCCACAGCAGGGCTCCACCCAGCACCCGCTCCTGCCACTCCAGAACGTCATCTCCCGAACCAGCCGAAACCTCAATCTCCGCACCGGGCAAATAGAAGAGCTCAAACTTCTCCCCAACGCCCAGTTCCTTGCCAATGCGCTCAATTCCCTCACGAGGAGAGCCCAAAGCAGACAAAAAGACGATAGCCACTCCATCCTCAATTGCAGCATCCGCAAGCGATCGCGCCAGCAACGTCGGTTCGTCTTCAGCGGTAACAATCACCACCCGCCGAGCACGCTCTCGCGCCAGCCCGCCGATAGCCGCCTTCTGCCAGACGATCTCGTGCACCCATCCGCGGTCATCACTAAGCTGCGGCCCGGCCTGCACCTGCACCAGCGTCAGCCCATCCACACTCAGCAGCGTTCGCCCTTCCGCATCCAGGCCGCAAACATCCACCGTCAGCCTTCGGCCCTGCCGCTTCTGCAGCTTCGCGGCCGCATAGCGCAACGCTGACAGATCGCCCCACAAGCGAAATGCCTCCACACTCACCGGCAGCGCGGGAGTAGTCTCCTCCCCGCCGCTCACCAGCGCCGCAGCAGCCTGCAGACACGCATCCAGCACCGCCGGATGCGCCCCATACCGCGCCGAGTCCTCAAGCACCTCCGCCGTCGGAACCACCTCCACCAGCGTCTCCGTCTCGCCTCGCCACATGCGGCTCACCAGCCGAAACGCCGGGCCAAACTCCGCCCCACCGGCACGCATCTTCTCGTAAAACGACTCCCGATCCCACTCCGCCGTAGTGCCAGCTCTGAGCGCATCCAGATCTTCCACGAATGCCGGCGTGTCGCCCAGAGCACTCGCCAGCACCCCGCTGGCATGCAAAGTCCACTCGCCTCCATCCGGCCCCGCACTCGCAATCTCAAACTTGCGCCGCCCATCCTCCTGCGGATGAACAACCGTCTCCAGCAGCCGAGGCTCATCAAAGAAGCACGGCTGTTGGAACTCCACCTCCGCAGCCATCCATCTCTCACCCGCATCCACCAATGCCCCAGCCGCCAGCGCCGTTTCGATGTACGCCACTCCTGGCATCACACGTTGTCCGGCAATCCTGTGATCGCCCAGATGCTCAGGCGAATTCGCCGACAACGCCGAGTGAAAAATCGCCTGCTCACCCCGAACCCGTAGCCGCCCACCTAGCAGCGGATGCCCACTCGCCTCCCGATCCACCCCTTCGACGGAAACCGCCGCCTGTTTCCCGCGCCCGTCCGTAAACCAGAATCTCTGCCGCTCAAACGGATATCCCGGCAAACTCGCCTTCCGATACTTCCGTCCCGCAACCATCCCGCGCCAATCCAGATCCACACCCAACTCATACAGCCGCCCCGCAGCCGTCAGCAGCTTCTCCCACTCACTTCCGCCACTGCGCGCAATAGAAACAACACGCCGTTCCGCCGCAATACCATTCGCCTCCGCCAACGCCAGCAGCTGCGGCTCCGTTCCCACCTCCAGAAAGACCCCAGCATCCTTGGCCGCCCTCAGCCCATCCTCAAATCGCACCGTCTCCCGCAGATGGCGCCGCCAGTACCTGGCATCCACCGGCTGCTTCCGCTCCACCTCGCGTCCCGTCAGGTTTGAAATCCACCGAACCTCCGGCACCGCAAACCGCACCTTCGTCGCTTCAGTCTCAAAGGCGTCCAGCATCCCATCCAGCGCCGCCGAGTGAAACCCATGCGTAGTTCGCAGCCGCTTATGCCGCACCCCATCCCGCCGTAATCTCTCCTCCAAAAGATCAACGGCACGAAGTGCTCCGCTCACCACCACGCTCTCCGGACCATTCACCGCAGCCACGCTCAGCGCCTTATCCTCTGCAACCAGCCGGCTCACAGCCTCTTCCGAAGCAACGATAGCCACCATTCCACCCGGCTCGCCCAGTTCCTCCGTCAGCAGGCCCCTGGCCGCCACCAGCCTAATTCCCTCTTCCGGTGTCATCACCCCGGCCAGCGTCGCCGCTACATACTCGCCCAGGCTGTGCCCCATCACCACACGCGGCATCACGCCCCAGCTTCGCCAGACCTCACTCAGCGCCCAGCCATACGCATACAGTGCCGGCTGCACCAACGAAGCCCGCTGGAGTTCTCCGCCACCATTGGCCCAGATCGTCCTAAAACTGAATTCCCCACCAAGGGTACTTTCCAGACGCTCTACAGCAGCCCGAAAAACCCTACTCCACTCCAGCAGTTCGAGCCCCATCCCGGCCCGCTCGCTGCCTTGTCCCGTGAACAGGAAAGCCAGCGCCGGAACACCCGCAGCAGCAGCCAATCCCGCTCGATCCGCAACCCCGCGCAGCGCATCCGCAGCCTCGCCCCGGTTTCGTGCAACTACCGCCGCCCGATACCTGAAGTGATCTCGTCCTATCGCGGCCGTCGCAGCAACATCCGTCCACGACTCATTCCCCGCACCGTCCAGCCACTGCGCATACCGCGAAGCCACCGTCCGCAAAGCCGCCTCGCTCTTGGCCGAAACAGGCATCAGGCAGGCCTCATCCGCCACAGGCGCATCAGCAACAACAGGAGCCTCTTCCACAACCACGTGAGCGTTCGTCCCGCTATACCCAAACGAACTCACCCCACCGGCCCGCATCTTCCCCTCAGCAACAGGCCAGGCAGTCATCTCCCTAGGCACCGTCAATCGCAGCTTCTCCCACGGCACATGCGGCGTAGGCGTCTCAAAATGCAGATTCGCCGGAATCGCCCCATGCTCCAGCGCCAGCACCAGCTTGATCAGCCCGCCTACACCAGCAGCCGCCTCCATGTGGCCAAAGTTCGTCTTCAGCGAACCAATCTTCAACAGATCGCCAGCCTCCAGCGCCGCCCCATACACAGACCCCAGCGCCCGCAACTCAATCGGATCGCCCAGCGCCGTCCCTGTCCCATGCGCCTCAACAAACCCAATCTCACCGGCCGTCATCGATGCATCCGCCAGCGCCCGGCGCATCAACTCTTCCTGCCTCGGCCCGTTGGGGGCAGTCAAACTGCTGCTTGCCCCATCCTGGTTCACCGCCGTCCCGCGAATCACCGCAAAGACACGATCCCCATCCGCCTGCGCCTGCGACAGCGTCTTCAGCACCACAATGCCGCAGCCCTCTGCCCGCGCAAAGCCATCCGCGCTCGCATCAAAGGCCTTCGACCGCCCATCTGGAGAAAGCATGTGCGCCTGCGACAGCGCCACCGTTGTCTCCGGTGAAAGCATCACGTTCACTCCGCCAGCAATCGCCAACCCGCACTCACCCGTCCTCAATGCCTGGCAAGCCAGATGCACCGCCACCAGCGACGAGGAGCACGCCGTATCCAGCGTCACGCTCGGCCCCTTCAGTCCCAGCAAATAAGAGAGCCGCCCCGAAGCGATGCTGTGCCCGTTCCCTGTCGCATAATGCACATCCAGCAACTGCGCGTCCCCGGCGCCCAGCTGCTTGTGCCCGTAATCGCTGCTCGCCATACCCAGGTACACGCCCGTAGCACTGCCCGCCAAAGATTTTGGAGCAATCCCGCCAGACTCCAGCGCTTGCCAAGCCACTTCCAACAGCAGCCGCTGTTGCGGGTCCATCATCGCCGCTTCCCGCGGAGCAATCCCGAAAAACGCCGCGTCGAACTCGTCCACTCGCTCCAGAAATCCGCCGTACCGCGACACCATCTTCCCCAGCTTCGTCGCATCGGGATCGTAGTACTTCTCTACATCCCATCGATCCGCCGGAACCTCGCGAATCGCCTCGCGACCTTCTCTGAGCAACTCCCAGAAGCTCTCCGGATCATCCGCCCCACCCGGAAACCTGCATCCCATCCCGACAATGGCAATCGGCTGGCGCAGACGGTTCTCCGCGGCCTCCAGCTTCTGCTTCATCTGCTCCACGGCACGCAACGCCTGCCTCAGCAATGCACTGTGCTCGCCCGCGCCTTTACCGCTCATGGGATTCTCACTCATCTCGTTAATTATTCCAGCCTCATCCTGAGCAGCTCCGCCACTTCGTCATCCGACATCGCATCCAGCTCATCATCCGAATGCACCCGCCCGCTCTCCCTGTTGCCATCCCCGCCGTTGTTGTCATCCTGAGCAGACCGAGGGACCCGTTCCATCCCATCCTCGCCATACCCAAACTCCGCCAGCAAGAATCCCGCAATAGCCCACGGCGTCGGATAATCAAAAATCAGCGTCGAAGGCAGTTCCTCCACGCCAAACTCGGCCTGCAGCCGGTTGCGCAGCTCAATCGCCATCAGCGAATCGAGCCCGATATCCATCAGCCGCGCATCGCTCGCCGGCAGCTGCGCCTGAGCCGTGCCGCCGCCCAGCGTCCGCGCCACCGCCATCGCAATCACCTCCAGCACCAGCCGCACCCGCTCGCGCGCCGGAGCCGCCGCAACCCGCTCGCGCAACTCCCGGCCGGCACCGCTCGCCACCCGCTCCGCAGAAATCCCTTCGTCGCCAGCTTCTCGCTCCGCAGTTGCCCCAGGCCCGCGCATCGCACCACGCTCCTCAGCACCGTCCACAATCCCCAAATCGCTCTCAGGCCGATGCGCCAGCAGCAAATGCAAAGCCAGCTTATCCGTCGGCAACCCAGTCTCAGGCGCAGCCGAGAACCGCGTAAACCCCGCCGACTCCAGCGCCTCGTGCCATCTCTCCACCGAAATCAGCGGCGATCCACTTCGCATCGCGTCCTCATGCCGATGCCAGCCCTCCAGCAGTCCCAGCGTAATGTCGTGCCACGCCTGCGGCTCAGTCGACTCCAGCAGCACCAGCGCCCCGCCCGGCTGCAGCACCCGCTTCACCCGCTCCAGGCTCGCCACAAGATCGCGAGCAATGTGCAGTGCATTCGCAATCAGCACCACGTCATAGCGCCCCTCATGGCTCGCCGCGTCCTCATCGCGATCCACATCAAAGAGCACGAACTCCATCGCCTTTCCGCGAAAGCGCTCCTTCGCCCGCGCCAGAAACACCTCCGAAACATCGCTGAAGGTGTACAGCACCTCATCCGAGCCGATCTGCGAAAGCACCGCCGCCGTCGTCGCCCCCGTCCCGGCGCCAACCTCCAGCACGCGCAGCCGCCGCTTGAAACCCATCGCCGTCTTCGCGCCCAGCCGGACCCGCGCAGCAATCGCCGCTGCAGCCAGACGATTCCCATATACCGTCCCCGGCGAACGCTCATAGAGCGCCGTCGCCATCGCATCATCGCCCCCCGGAAACAGCGTCTCCAGCGGACTGAGCTCTCCGCGCAGCACCCGCAAGATCCCCACCGCACAGCTAGCCAGGTAATCCCGAAGTGGCTCATCCCCCTCCAGCAGAGGTTCAAGCTTCGTCCACAACGCCCGCACATCAGGCCCGGCCCCTATACCGTCCCTCAGCCTCCGTGTCCCATCCGGCCCCGCAGCCGTCAGCAGCCCATCCGCCTCCAGCCATCCCAGCCAAAGCTCCATCAGCCGCATCTGCGTAGGAACCACGCCACACCCACTAATCAGCTCCGCGCTCGAAATCGCCTCATCCGCCGCCTTGAAACATCCCAGCTCCCGCAGCATAGAAAACATCAGCGCCACAACCCACTCATGAATCGCCCGCTGCCGCTCGCCAATCCGAGCCGTGTCCAATCCGATCGGTGTCATCGTAGCCTGATCAGCCGCAGCCGCAGCCATAGCCGCGCTCATCTCGCCAGCCGTCGGCCCGCCACCCTCCAGCCAGAATCGTTTTCGCGCAAACGAATACCCAGGCAGCGCCACCTTGCGGAAAGCCCGTCCCTCAGCAACACCCTTCCAGTCCAGCTCAACTCCCAGTGTCCACAGCCGCGCAGCAGCACTCAGCAGCTTGCTCCACTCACTCGAGCCACCGCCCTTCGCCACAGAAGGTACCAGCCGTTGGCTCGCAATCCCGCGCCCATCCGCAAGTGGCAACAACTGCGGCTCCGCGCCCATCTCCAGAAACACCCCCGCAACATCAGCGGCCGCTAGCCCTTCATCGAAGCGCACCGTCTCCCGCAGATGCCGCCGCCAGTACCGTGCATCCACTGGCCCATCCACGGCCCGTCCAGTCAGATTCGAAATCCACCGTACCTCCGGTGCAGCAAAACGCACCTTCGCCGCCTCGGCCTCAAAAGCATCAAGCATCCCGTCCAGCGCCGCCGAGTGAAACCCATGCGTAGTCCGCAGCCGTTTGTGCCGCACCCCCTCCTGTCGCAATCGCTGCTCCAAAAGGTCTACAGCCCGAAGGGCACCGCTCACCACCACGCTGCCCGGTCCATTCACCGCAGCCAAACTTAATCCCTCAAACTCAGCCAGCCGCGCGCTCACCGCCTCAGCGCTCGCGCCAACAGCCACCATCCCGCCCGGCAACGCCAGCTCTTCGGTCAGCCTTCCCCGCGCCGCCACCAGCCGAATCCCGTCTTCGGGAATCATCGCGCCTGCCACAGTCGCCGCCACATACTCGCCCAGGCTATGCCCCAGCACCGCCTGCGGCGTCACGCCCCAGCTTCGCCAAAGCTCGCTCAGCGCCCAGCCATACGCATACAGCGCCGGCTGCACCAGGCTCGCCCGCTCCAGCTCCCCATTCCGGTTCGCCCACACATCCGCAACACGCCAGCCCAGCACCGCATTCAGACGCTCCACCGCCGCGCGAAAAACCCCACTCCGCTCCAGCAGCTCCAACCCCATCCCGGTGTGCTCACTGCCCTGCCCCGTAAACAGAAAACAGACAGGCAGCGTCTGCCCGCCAACACTCGGCGCTCCGCGCCAGCCAGCAGAATCCTCCCGCAACCCCTGCATCAGTTCTTCACTGTTCTCGACCACCAACGCCGCCCGATGCGCAAAGTGCGTCCGCCCCTGCGCCAGCGTCTGTCCAAAATCTTTCAGTCCATTCTCCGGGTGACTCTCCACCCAATCCGCAAGCTTTGCCCGCGAACCCGCCAGCGCATCCTCAGTCCGCCCCGAAAGCACAACCACCTGCGGGCCTTCCTCATCACTCCCCGCATCGCTCTCCGTGACAAACTCCTCCAGCACCACATGCGCATTCGTCCCGCTGAACCCGAATGAACTAACCCCTGCCACCCGCCTCCGCTGCCCATCCTCAAGAAACCATTCAGTCACTTTCTTCGGCACAGTAAACGGCAGCTCCGCCCACGGAATAAACTCGCTCGGCGTCTTAAAGTGCAGATGCTCAGGAATCTCCCGCTTCTTCAGCGCCAGCGCCAGCTTCAGCAACCCTGCAATCCCACTCGCCGCCTCAGCGTGCCCGAGGTTCGTCTTCACAGATCCCACGGCCACAGGGCCTAGGCCCTTCGTCCGCCCGCGAAACACCTCACCCAGCGCTTCCATCTCAATCGGGTCGCCCAGTGAAGTGCCCGTTCCATGCGCCTCGATCATTCCAATCTCATCCACCGTCACGCCCGCACGCCGATAAGCTTCCTTCAACAGCGCCACCTGCGCCCGCCCACTGGGAGCAGTCAACCCACCGCTGCGCCCGTCATGGTTCACCGCGCTCCCTCGCAGCACCGCCAGAACTCGATCCCCATCCCGCAGCGCATCCGCCAGCCGCTTCAGAACAACAATCCCGCAGCCCTCTGAACGCACATATCCATCCGCCGCCGCGTCAAACGTCTTGCATCTCCCATCCGGAGCCAGCATCCTTGCCCGCGAAAACGCAATATGCATCTGCGGCGCCAGGATCACATTGACCCCACCCGCCAGCGCCACGTCGCTCTCTCCCGAGCGCAGGCTCTCCATAGCCAGATGCACCGCCACCAGCGAAGAAGAGCACGAAGTATCCACTGTCATCGCCGGTCCATGCACCCCCAGTGTGTAGGCCAGCCTTCCCGCTGCCATGCTCGGCGAATTCCCCGATCCCGCGTACGCGTCAATCCGCAGGTCATCCCCAATCGCAGCCCGCGCATAATCCGTATTGCTCAGCCCAAGAAAAATCCCTGTCTTGGTTTTCTGGTCTGTTCCTGAATCGGAACCTCGCAGCCCCTCCACCGCGATCCCCGCATCCTCCAGCGCATGCCACGCCACCTCCAGCACCAGCCGCTGCTGCGGGTCCAGCATCGCCGCCTCTCGCGGAGCAATCCCAAAGAACTCCGCATCGAAGCAGTCCACATCCTCCAGAAACCCGCCTCGCACCGCGTACATCGCCCCACGCGCCTCAGGATTGCGATCGAAATACTGCCGCCAGTCCCATCGCTCCCGCGGCACATCCGTGATCACGTCGCGCCCCGCAGACAGCATCTCCCAGTAAGACTCCGCATCCACAACCCCACCCGGAAAACGCATCCCCGTGCCCACAATCGCCACTGGCCCACGCTGCATCTGTTCCGCCGCAGCTTCCGCCTCGGCCAGCCGCGCCCGCAACTCGCGAATCTCCTGCAAAGCACGCTTCACCGGCGAAAGCGCGCCCTGCGCTTCCCCACCCTGCATCGAATTGGAACGCTGTTCCTCGATCACGCTCCGCCCTTCCGATCCAGTTCAGCCAACAGCAGTTCCTCAGCCTCGGCATCGCTCATCGCCGCCAGTTCCGCTTCCAAATCCGAACTGGTACTCATCCCCGCCACTTCACTCTTCACTTCCACCGGCATCTCTGGTTCAGCCAGTTCCAGCAAACGCTGCGCCAACCCGCGAATCGTCGGATAGTCAAACAGCATCGTCGCGCTCAGCGGCCGCCCCAGCGCAGCAGCCATCACGTTGCGCAGCTCCAGCGCCATCAGCGAATCCAGCCCCATCTCCTGCAGCGGAGTCTCCCCCGGCATCGGCCTCCCCGCCGAAAGCCCCAGTACCTTCCGCGCCGCTCCGCGAACAAACACCTCCATGCGCGGCAGCCTCTCCGCCCGCGTCAAACTCAAAATCGCGGCAATCTCCTCCACATCGCGATTCTTCACACGTTGAACAGGCGCATCTCCCGCAGTCGAACCTGCCACCGGCAGAAACCCCTCAAAGAACCCGCGCGTAGCCGACCCGGCGGCAAACTGCCCGAGATAAGCCTCCCAATCCACATCGGCAATCGCCACGCGCGTCCGCCCAGAAAGCACTGCCTCGCCCATCGTCCGCAGCGCTGCCGCCGAACTCATCGGTCTCATCCCCTGCCGTGCAATCCGAGCCTGCGCCGCCTCTGAAAGCCGCTCCACCATGCCGCCCTCAGCCCACGCGCCCCAGTTCACGCTCAGCGTCCGCAATCCACGCGCACTACGCTCCTCCGCCATCCCATCCAGAAATGCGTTCGCCGCCGCATAACTCGCCTGCCCCGCCGAACCCACCACCGCCGTCAGCGAGCCGTAATACACCGTCATCAGCAGCGCATCATTCTCCGTCAATTCCTCCAGAACCCGCGCCCCCTCAACCTTCGTTGCCAACCCACGCGCAAAGCTCTCACCTGTGTGATCGCTCAACAGCCGATCCTCAACAACCCCCGCAGCATGAATCACAACCTTCAGCGGCGCACCAATCCTCGCCCGCTCAAGTACCGCCCCCATCTGCTTCCGATCCGTAACATCGGCCCGCTCCACAACCACGCGGCCATCCGCCTCCGGCAGCAGGGCATCCACATCGCCGCCCCTCCGGCTCACCAGAACAATCCTCCGCGCCCCCTGCTCCAGCAGCCATCGCGCAGTAGCCAGCCCAAGCGCACCAGTCCCGCCGGTAATTAGTACCGTTCCCGAGTGCAGTGCCTTGGCCCACTCCTCAGCGCTCACAGCAAGGGCTTCGCGCATCAGCACCAGTTTGCCCACATGCCGTCCGCCAGCCATCTGCCGGAAAGCGCCCTCCACCTCATCCATCGCAAACGTAGTCAGCCTCAGCGGCACAAGCTCGTTCTTCGCCAGCGCTCCAAAAATCTCGCCCATCATCGCCTGAATCAGCCCCGGCTTACGCAGCGCAACCTCACCCAGATCGAACGCCCAATACCGCGCATCCGGACGCTTCGCAGCAACCTCTTCCGCACTCCAGATATCGCGCTTGCCCACCTCCAGAAACGCCCCGCCTCGCGCCAGCGCCCGGAATCCCGCCGCAATCTTCTCTCCCGACAAAGCATTGAGCACCACATCCACGCAGCGCCCGCCCGTCACCCGCAGCACATCCTCCGCAAACATCTCCGTCCGCGAATCGAAAACATGCTCCACGCCCTGCGCCTTCAGCAGTTCCCGCTTCTCCGCCGTCCCCGCCGTCGCAATCACCGTCGCCCCAGTCCGCCGCACAAGCTGCACCGCCGCCTGCCCTAGCCCGCCAGCCGCCGAATGCACTAGTACCGCCTGACCAGCCTTCAATCCCGCCAACCGCGAAAATCCATAGTGCGCTGTCAAGAAAGCCACCGGAATCGTAGCGGCCTCGGCAAAGCTCATGCCCTTCGGCTTCGCCACCACATATGCCGCCGGCACATTCACAACCGACCGCATGCTCCCCGGCGCAAAAGCCACAACCCCGGCCCCAACAGCGAAGCCACTATCCCGGCCAGCCTTCATCACGACGCCCGAGCACTCCGCCCCCAGAGGCGCAGCCACCCCGGCATACGAACCCATAACGGTAAGCACATCGCGAAAATTCAACCCATGTGCCCGAACCGCAATCTGCACCTCGCCCGCACCCGGCTCGGGAGCAACCGAAGGCTCCTCGTGCAGCGTCTCCAACAGCCCCGCCGTCCCAATCGTGAGAACGCTCTCGCCCGTCCTTGCCTTCTTTTCAAACTTTTCTAATCGCGAAGTAAAGAATCGCCCATCCCGTAGCGCAGCCTCACGAGAACCGTTGCCCTCCGCTTCAATCCATCCCGCCACAAGCCTCGCATCATTCGCCCCGCTCTCCGGCAGATCGAGAAGCTGCACACCAATCTCCGGATACTCCACCCGCAAGCTTCGCGCCAATCCCACCAGCGCCGCCTGCTCCGGATCAACCCGATCTCCAGACCTCACCGCCACCGCGCCGCGAGTCACAACCGACACCCGTCGCACAGAACCAGGCTCATCCCGCTCACGTGCAATAAGACCCAACAGAGAATCCGTCACCTCGCTCAGACCGCCAGACAAAACCGTCCCAGCCATCTCGCTCGACGCTGCCTTGCTAACCTCCTCGGCAACTACACCCCATGCCTCTCTCCACATCGGCGCGGACGATACCGCAGCAGCCTCCACGCGCCGCACCACCAACCCGCGAATCTCCGCTACCGGCGCGCCACTTCGATCAACGACCGTCACATTCGCCTCAGCGTCCCCATCATCGCCGCCGCGTATCTCAGCCAGTGCAAACACTGCATCCGCCGCCTTGTACACACGGTAACTCCGCACACTCACCGGCAGCACCGGCACCCCACGCAACTCAACCGGCTGCGCCGCCTGCAGCGTCTGCAAACATGCATCCAGCAGTGCAGGATGCAGCCCACCCGCCATCGCCGCGCCGGCAATCTCCCCCAGCGCAAATCCCGGCCCCGCACTCACAGACCGCAACAGCCGGAACGCAGGCCCATAGCTCAACCCAATGCGCTCCAGCTCCGCATAGAGCGTCTCAGGCGAAATCGTCTCCGAAGCTTTCCTCCATACCGCCTCCAGGTCCAATCTCTGGCTCTGCTCCGCATCCACCGTCTCCCAGAAACCGCTGGCACACGTCTTCCATCCATCCTCTGTCTGCGCGGCCAGTTTCAGTTCGCGCCCAACGCCCGCAAGCGTCTGCACCGCAACCGTCTCGCCGCCCAGTTCCAGCCCCAGTTCCAGCCTCTGATGTACCCCAAACTCCCGCAGCGTCACATCAGTGCCCGCAACACTCGCAGCAGCCCGCCGCGCAATCTCAAGCCACGCCGCGAACGGCAAAATCGCCGTCCCGCGCCAGCAATGCTCCCCCAGCCACGGCATCGCCGCCTCGTCGAGCCGCGTCTCAAAAACCCGCCCATCGACAAATGCCGAACCAATCTCGCGAGAGAGCAATTCTGCCCCGTTCACCGTCGCAGCCGCCGCACGCGAAACCGTCTCCGGCAGCCAGTACCTCACGCGGTTCCACGGATAGCGCGGCAGTTCCGCGTGCCCAGGCGCACCCGGATAAACCTTCGCCCAATTCAGATCCCAGCCCGCCTCATACAGCGCTCCCATCGCAGCCATCAGCGTCGCCCGTGCCGTCTGCCCCCGCCGCATCGCCGCAACCGTCCTGAGCCCACCCTGCCCGCACTCACCCACCGAACGCAGCAGCACCGGATGCGGCCCAATCTCCACCACCGTCCCGCAACCCAGCCCGATCAGCCCATCCACAGCCTCGCAAAACCGCACCCGCTCGCGAATCCCCCTGCCCCAATACGCAGCGCCACCATCTCCACTTCGCCAGCTACGCCCGGTCACCGTAGAAACCAGCGCAAACCTACCGCGCTCCGGCCGTCCACCGCTAAACTCCGCAACCAGCTCCGCTTCCAGCGCCTTCGAAGCCCCATCCATCGCCGCACTGTGAAACGCATACTGAACATCCAGCCATCGCCCCGGCACTTCCAGCGCCGCGGCCAGCCGCTCCATCGCCTCCGCAGCCCCGGCAAACACCACAGAACACGGCCCATTCACCGCCGCCAGTTCAACCCCCGGAAACTCCACCAGCAGCGCCTCAGCCTCAGCAACATCCATCTGCGCTGCCAGCATCCGCCCCGGCCCCGCCGAACCCATATGCAGCCCGCGCTTCAGCACCAGCCGCATCCCTTCCTCCAGCGTCAGCACACCGGCCGCAACCGCCGCCGCAACCTCGCCCACGCTGTGCCCCGCCACCGCATCGGGAGCGACGCCCCAGCTTTCCAGCTGCCGTACCAGCGCCACCTGAATTGCAAACAGCAGCGGCTGCGCCTTCGCCGTATCCTCGAGCGCCTTCGGATCATTAGCAGCCGCCCTCAGCGACCACCCCGTAGCCGCCATCGTCAGCCGCTCGCACTCTTCAAAAACCTTCGCGGCCTCCGGAAAACCCTCAAGCATCGCCTCCAGTGCTCCGGCCCACAGCGACCCCTGCCCCGAAAAAACAAACGCCAGCTTCCCGTGTCCATTCGTGCTCTCAACCTGCCGCCCCAGCGCCTCCCAGTCCATCTCCGCCAGCCGGACATCAATCTTCTCCGCAGCCTCAGCCGCAGTAGCCGCGCTCACCGCAATCCGAAAAACCCCGTGATCCCGTCCCCGTGCCGCACTCCGCGCAACCTCCCCCAACTTCGCCCCAGGCTCACGCAGCAGCGCCGCATACCCCTGCGCCACCGTCAGCAGCGCCTCAGCCGTATGCGCCGAAATCGGCAAGCACCACTCCGCCCCAGCCGCAGGCTCACTCATCCTCGGCAGCGCCGGAGCCTCCTCCAGAATCACGTGGGCATTCGTCCCACCCAGCCCAAACGAACTCACCCCGGCAAACCGCAGCCGTCCATTCGCGCGCGGCCACTCCCGCGCCTGCGTCGCCAGCTCAACCCGGCTCTGCGCCCCTAGTCGAATCTGCGGATTCAACTGCTCAAAATTTAAATTCCGCGGAATAACCCCACGCTCCAGCACCAGCGCGGCCTTGATCAACCCCGCAACTCCCGCCGCAGCTTCCAGATGTCCAAAGTTCGTCTTCACCGCGCCAAGCACACAAGGCCCAGCCTCCGCAGCCGAGCCGTACACTGCGTCCAACGCCTCCACCTCAATCGGATCGCCCAGTGAAGTGCCCGTTCCATGCGTCTCCACAAACGCAACGTCACCGGTCTTCACCTGCCCATCCTTCAGTGCCGCGCGCATCACCGCTTCCTGTGCCGGGCCATTGGGAGCCGTCAGCACGCTCGACCGCCCATCGTGATTCATCGCCGTCCCACGAATCACCGCATGAATCCGGTCTCCCTGCGCCACCGCATCCGAAAGCCGCTTCAGCACCACAATCCCGCAGCCTTCGCCTGGCACAAAACCATCCGCACGCGCATCGAAAGTCTTGGCCTGCCCATCGCTCGCCAGCATCCCCCACTGCGCAAACGCCCTCACCTCATCCGGCAGCAGCTTCAGGCTCACCCCGCCCGCCAGCGCCACACCGCACTCCCGCCGCCGCAGCGACTGGCACGCCAGGTGCATCGTCACCAGCGAAGAAGAGCAAGCCGTATCCACCGTCATGCACGGCCCGCGCAAATTGAGAAGAAAAGACAGCCGCCCCGAAGCCACGCTATGCGCCGCGCCAATCCCGGCCTGCGACCCATCTTTCGCTTCCAGAATCACGGCATCGTCTCGAAACTGCATTCGCGCATAGTCGCTGTTGTACACAGCCACAAACACACCGGCATCCGTGCCGCCCAACGCACTCGGAGCCACTCCGGCATCGGAAAGCGCCTCCCACGTCACCTCCAACAGCAGCCGCTGTTGCGGATCGATCGTGTGCGCCTCGCGCGGAGCAATGCCAAAAAACTCAGCATCGAACCGGTCTACATTTTCGAGATATCCACCCATCAGCAGGTGCCGAGCCAGCCCCTCACGCATCCCCGCCCATCGCCCCGCAGGCAGTTCGCGAATCCCGCTTCGTCCCTCCGCCAGCAGCCGCCAGTACTCCGCAGGACTGGAAGCTCCGCCCGGAAACCGGCACGCCATCCCCACAATCGCAATCGGCTCAGAACGCAGCAGCGTCGCAGCATCTCCAGCCTCCGCAGCAGCGCGGCGCACCGACACAGCAAGCTTGGCTGCACTCAGAGTTACATCGCGATCATTGGCATCAGTCGCCACTGGAGGCCTCTCCCGGCTCCATCAGCGCCCGCAAAGCCTCATCCTCTGAAAGTTCTTCTGCCGCCTGCACCGCCACCACTGGCACAAGAACCACAGCCTCATCCGCCGGTCCATCCGCTGGCGCATCCAACCCCAGCCGCTTCAGAATCTGCACCCCAAGCTGTGTCAGCGTCGGATAGTTGAAAACTGCCGTCGCCGGCAACGCCAGCCCCAGTGCAGCATTCACTCTTCGAATCAATTCCAGCGCCATCAACGAATCGATGCCCAGTTGCCCAAACGGCTGATGCGCTCCGATCCTCTCCGGAGCCAGCTTCAGCACTCGCCCCGTCTCCACGCGAAGCAGATCCTCAATCAACCCCGAGCGTTCCGCCTGCGTCGCTGCCTTCAGCTTCGCCAGCTCAGGATGCTCCACCGAACCCGCCGCCTGCGCAACAGCACCAGCGCCCACCATATCGCGTAGCAATGTCGGAATCGGCTCCTGCGCCGCGACAACATCCGCATCGATCCTCACCGCCGTCGCATGAATCGGATCAGCCCACATCGCCTGCCACAGCGCCGCCGCACCCTCTTCGCCATCAAAGCTGCCCAGCCCCTCCGCCGCGCAGGCCTCAATCGTCCGGCTCGTGCCCGTGTTGCGCGCGAGTCCCAGCCCAACCCAGCCCGTCCAGTTGATCGAAGAAGCCGCGAGCCCCATCCCTCGCCGATAAGCCGCAAATGAATCCAGGAATGAATTCGCCGCCGCATAGCTTCCATGTCCCGGCTGCGGAAAGATCGTCGCCACCGACGAGAACATCACGAAAAACTCGAGCGGCAGATCGCGTGTCGCCTCGTGCAGATACCAGGCCCCGCGCAGCTTTGGAGCAAAGACCGCATCGAATCGCTCCGGCCTCAAATCCGTCACCAGCGCGTCGTCGATCACGGCCGCCGCATGCAGAATTCCCTTCAACGGCAGCATCTTGTGTCCAATCTCTTCAACCAGCGCTTCAACTGCTTCTCGATCCGTCAGATCCGTGCGCCGATGCTCCACACGCGCTCCGGCCACTCGCATGCGCTCCATCGCCGCATTTTCTTCCGCGCCCGCCTCGCGCCGCGAAACCAGCATCAGGCACCCGGCTCCGTTCGCCGCCATCCACTCAGCCACTGTCAGCCCGACACCACCCAACCCGCCCGTGACGATGTATGACGCATTGCCGTCAAAGCGAGGAACCGACAGCGTCCCCGCCGCGTTCTTCAGCGGCAGCACCTGGACACGGACTCCTTCAAATCGAATCGCCAGCTTCCCGATATGCCGCGCCTGCGCAATAAACCGGAAGGCCTCCACAATCTCTTCCGCATCGAAGCTCGTAACCGGCAGCGGTGTCCATCGTCCGCTTCCCGTTGCTTCCATAACCTCGCCAAAGAGTTCCGCCGCATACTCCGGTTTTTCCTCCAGCAGTCCCGCCATGTCCACCACGAAGTACGAGAGATTCTTTCGGAAGACCTTCAGTCCAATTCGCTTGTTCGCGTAGATATCGCGTTTGCCCAGCTCGACAAATCGTCCATAAGGCGCCAGCACCTCAAGGCTCTTCTGAATAAAATCGCCCGTCAGAGAATTCAGCACCACATCCACGCCGCGCCCACCCGTAATCTCCATCACGCCGTCGGCAAAATCCAGCGAGCGCGATTGCAGTACATGCTCCACGCCCCACTCACGCAGAAACGCATGCTTCTCCGGCGAACTCGCCGTCGCAATCACCTTCGCCCCTAGCGCCTGTGCAATCTTCGCCGCCGCCAGCCCCACGCCGCCCGCGCCTGCATGCACCAGCACCCACTCGCCCTTACGCAGCCGCGCCAGCTCATTCAGCGCCAGATGCGCAGTGAAGTAAGCCAGCGGCTGTGCCGCCGCCTCTTCCAGCGTCATGCCCGCCGGTACCTTAAGCACCAGAGCCTCAGGCACCACCGCTCGCGAAGCCAGCATCGCCACGCGCATATGCGCAGGCGTAATCGCTACCACCTCGTCGCCTACCTTCAGCGTCTCAACGCCCGCGCCTACAGCCACAACACGCCCGCTGCACTCCCCGCCCATCTTCAGCGTCAGCTTCGGATCAAGCCCCGGATACAGCCCCAGCGCCTTCGTCACATCCACAAAGTTCACGCCGCCGTATGCAATCTCGATAGCCACTTCGCCCTGCGCCGGAGCCACCGTCTCCATCACTCGCAGATGCAGTTCCTCCAGCAACCCCGGACGATCCGTCTCCACTCGATAACTCTCGCCCTCGGCCAGCGGCCGCAACTCTTCAGCCTTCGTCTTCAGCGCACACGACAGCACACGCTCCGTAAACGCCAGCTCTCCACGCAGCGCAATCCGATCCTCGGCGCCGGCATTCGCACCCTTGTCCAGCACCAGCCGCGTCAGCGAATCAATCTCTGCAGTATCCCCACTCAGATCAACCAAACAAGGCCGAAGCTCCGGATGTTCGCGAATCAGCACCGCGCCCATTCCCCACACCGTAGACCCAGCCAGCCGCACCGGCGACGGCGCATCGGCCACAGCCTGTGTCCCCTCCGTTACCAGCCACAGTTTGGGAGGCAGTGTCCAACCAGCCCGCGTAATCGCCTGCACCAGCGTAGGAACAAACTTCACGCCCCGCGCCTGCGCCTCCAGAATCGCGCCCAACTCGTTCTCTGCGCCACCATCAAGCGTCCACAGATCGACGACATCACTAATTCGTCCCGCCTCTGTAGCCACCAGCCCAAGCAGGCGGTCCAGCGCAGCATCATCGCCCAGCGGCAGCTCGTACTCATCCACTCCCGTCAGGTCAAGCCGGCGCTCTCCATCGCCCAGCGGACGGAACTCCGTACCAGCCCACACCAGTGTGCATCGTCCACCCAGGACAGCATGCCGTCGCGCCAGTTCAGCCGCGCGAGATGATACCTGTCCCGTTTCAGAATCCGCAAACACCAGCCAGTGCAGCCCCATCGCCGCATCCGGCCCAATTGCAGCAGGCAGCGCCATCGGCACCCACCCAAGCAGATGCACATCTTCCGCAGCGCGTTCCGTGCCTCGCGATTCAACGCGTTTCACCGCCAGCCCACGGGCCTCAGCCAGCACCCGGCCATCATTCGTGCGAAGCCGAAGATCAAACCGCATCAATCCCGCGATAAGATCGCACTCCCGCAGCACCGCCTCGGTGACTAGCTTCTCGCTTTCCTGGGCCGTCAACGATGCAGTCGACGCCATAACTCTCAACTCATCCAGCGACGACGGCAGATACACATCGTCCGCCACCAGCCCCGCAATCCTCGGCCGAATTGCGATCATCGCCTGGAAACACGCATCCAGCACCGCCGGATGCATCACATACTCATCCGCTTCTGCAGCAAAACGCATCTGCGTCTGCACACGCAGCACGCCGTCTATGCGTTCCGTTGTAAAGCTCTCGACTAGCTCAAATGCCGGCCCGTAATCCAGCCCTGCGCGCCGAGCTTTCCTGTAGTGCTCCACACCCGAACCGCCGCGAATCGCAAGATCATCGCCTTCGGTCCAAATATCCGCCCACGAATCCGCAACCTCGCTCGCTGCATCCTCCAGCACAATCGCGCCGACCGAATGTTCTGTCCAGCCGCCCTCGTCACTCCCTTCCCGTCCAAGCAGCGCAAACGTATAGCGATCCTCGGTGCCCACAGCCCGGCGAACCACCAGCTGCACCTCCGGCCTCTCACCCTCGGAGAGATAAAGCGCCTGCCGCAGTTCAAGCTCCTCAACACGCGCCGTCTTCATCGGAGCCAATACCCGAGCCGCCTCCAACGCCGCCTCAATATGCGCTGAAGCAGGAAAAACAATCGCTCCGCCAACTTTGTGGTCCGCCAGGTAAGGCAGCGTCTTCAGATCGGCAATCACAGAGAACAGGCTCACGCCAGGCTCAGTCGCCGCATCCGTCCTGCTCCGCAGCAGCGGACTCAGCTTGGCCGCGCTCGCAGCCTGCCCGTCCTCCGCATCGTCCTCTGCAATCCAGAAGCGCTCTTTCTCAAAGGCATATTCAGGCAGCCGCAATCGTCGGCTCACCGCGCCGTTGCCATGTCCTGTCAACGCGCTCCAATCCAGCCTTCCGCCTGCAATCCAATACCGCCCAAACGACCGCAGCAATGCAGCCCACGCAGCATTCCCGCGCACCAGCGAAGGCAGCACCACCGCCTCTTTTGCCCCTGACGCCCTCAGCGTATTCTCAATCGCCGGAGCCACAATCGGATGCGGGCTCAACTCCACAAAGCAGCCATACCCATCGCCCGCCAGCGCCTTGGTAGCGGTCGCCAGCCGCACCGGCTCGCGCAGATTACGCACCCAGTAGCTCGCGTCCAGCTCGGCGCCATCCAAATACTTTCCATCCACAGTCGAGAAGAAAGGAATTCGCGCCGTCCGCGGCTTCAAACCCTTAAGCTGCTCCTTCAACTCCGAAAGAATCGGATCCACCAGCACGCTGTGTGAAGCCACATCGACCTTGACCCGTCGGCAGAAAACTTCCTTCAGCTCCAGCCACTCCAGCAGTTGATCCACCGCATCCGACTCACCCGAAACCACCGTCGTCCCCGGCGAATTCTCCGCAGCAATCGAAACCCGCCCATCAAATTGCCCCAGCCACTTCGTCACCTCAGCCGCCGGCAGCTCCACACTCGCCATCGAGCCTGACCCGCTCAGCCGCCGCATCAGCTTGCTGCGCCTGCAGATCACCGCCGCAGCATCCTCCAGTGTCAGCGCGCCCGCAATATACGCCGCCGCAGCCTCACCCATGCTGTGCCCAACCACCGCTCCCGGTGTAACTCCTGCTGATTGCCACACCGCCGCAAGCGCCACGCTCATCGCAAAAAGTGCAGGTTGCACAAAATCAATCTCCGTCAGATAACGGTCAGCCTCTTCGCTCTCAAGCCGCGCAATAAGTGACCAGCCGGTCTCAGCCGCAATCGCGCGGTCACAGGCATCAAAGGTCTCGCGGAACGCAGCGTTCTCGCGGTAAAGCTCCCTCGCCATTCCATCCCACTGCGAACCCTGTCCCGGCGCGGCAAAGACCACCTTGCCCGCCTCCCCATACGCAACACCAGCTTCAGGCGAAGCAGAAGCCTCCCCAGCCAGAAACGCCTGCAACTGCAGCCGCAGCTCCGCCGCATCGCGTCCCACCGCTGCAAAGCGATGTGGCATATGCGTGCGCCGCGCTCCCGCCAGGTAACACAACTCCGCGACCTCAGCACCGCTCCAGTCGCGCTCCAGAAACTCCACCCAACGTCGCGCATTGCCCCGCAGCGACTCAGCCGAATAAGCCGTCAGCGGCAGCAGCAAACTGCCCGGCCTCTCACCCTCAGTCGCCGCAACCTCCACATGCTCACCCAGCAGCATGTGAGCATTCGTCCCCGTCAAACCAAACGAGCTCGCGCCAACAAATCGCTGCGCACCTTCGCCACCCAGCACACGCCGCTCCGTAACCACTTCAACCGGGCTGGCTTCCCAGTCGATATCCGGATTCGGCTCCTTGTAATTCAAGCTCGGCGGAATCACCCCTTCACGCAGCACCATTGCCGCCTTGATCACCCCAGCCACGCCCGCCGCTGATTCCGTATGTCCGATATTCGTCTTCAGCGAACCCATCGGCACGCGCTCATACGCACCCGCCGTGCGCAGTGCATCACCAATTGCGCCAATCTCCACCGGATCGCCTGCATGCGTCCCCGTCCCATGCGCTTCAATGTAAGCAATATCAGCGCCGCCAATGCCAGCTTCGCGCCATGCATCAAGGAGCATCTGTTTCTGCCCCTCGCGGCTCGGAGTCACCATCAACCCGCTGCTCCGCCCATCGTTGTTCACCGCGCTGCCGCGAATCACCGCATAGATAGGGTCGCCCGCAGCCTCCGCATCGCTCAGCCGCTTCAGCACCAGCATGCCCGCGCCTTCGCTGCGCACAAACCCATTCGCGCTCGTGTCGCCAAACTTGCACTGCGCATCCGGAGCCAGCATGCCCGCATGCGTAAACAGCCGCGTCTGCTCTGAACTCAAAATCGCATTCACGCCACCCGCCAGCGCCATATCGCATTCGCCATTGCGCAGCGCCTGGCACGCCATGTGAATCGCCACCATCGACGACGAGCACGCCGTATCCACAGACACGCTCGGCCCTTCAAAACCAAACGTGAATGAAACCCGTCCGCAAGCCGTCGAACGCCCACCACCCGTCAGCATGTAAAACTCAGGCCGCTTCGCAAGCTTGTATGTCTGGTTTTCGTAATCCGTCGCCCACAGTCCAGTGAAAACACCTGTGCGCGATCCCTGGTACTTCTCGCGAACCTGCCCCGCATCCTCAAGCGCGTCCCAGCTCACCTCAAGCAGCAAACGCTGCTGTGGATCGACAAATGCCGCCTCGCGTGGCGAAATCTCAAAAAACGCCGCATCAAACCGGTCGATCTCCGGCAGAAATCCGCCCAGGTTTGTCGCTATCCTTCCGCCGCCCGCAGCCTTCGCAGCATACTCGGCATCCAGATCGCGAAACCGTCCACCCGGATAAGCGGCAATCGCATCGCGCCCTTCCACAAGCAGCCGCCAGAAGGCATCCACGCCCTCGGCCTGCGGATAACGGCACCCCATCCCCAAAATGGCAATCGGTTCACTCATTGATTCGTTTCAATACCCTTCGTGGATTCAGCAACCGTTACGAATTCTGCAATCCCGCCAGCGCACCAGGTCTTGCGTGTCCCGAACTTACCTGTCCCGAGCCCACGCGCCCCGAACCCTCTTCGAGGCTCTTCCGGATCCGTCGCAGCACCACATCCGTCGACTCAGTCAGGAAAAAGTGGTCGCCCGGCACAGTCTCCATGGCAAACCCCGCCGCGGCATGTCGTTCCCACTCTTCCAGCAGATGCGGCGCAAGCACCGAATCAGCAGCCCCGGCAAAAACCGTCATCGGGCAATGCGCCTGGCCCACACGCCGGAAGTTGTACCGTTCATACGCCACAAAATCCGCCTTCAGCGGCGGCAGAAAAATCTGCATCAGCTCCGGTTCATTCAGCACCGCCGCGGGAATTCCCCCATAGCGCTGCTGAATCGCCTCTAGAAACTCTGCATCCGGCAGGTTGCCGATCTCTTCATGGATCAGCCCCAGGTGCGGCGGCCCGCTCGCGCCAATAAACAAATGCTCCGGCAACGGCAAGCCCTCGGCATGCAATCGTCGAGTAATCTCAAATGCCAGCAACCCGCCAAGACTATGCCCATAAAACGCAAACGGTACATCCAGGCTCGGCCTCAGCGCAGTGAAATACTCCTCCACCATCGCCTCCACCGTCTCCAGAGGAGTCTCGCGAAACCGCATCCCTCGAGCTCTCGGCTGAGCCGCCCACACCTCGATATCCGGCTTCATCCGCTCGCCCCAGCCCGCAAAGACTGGCGCAGCCCCTCCCGCATAAGGCAGGCAAAACAGCCGCACGCGTGGATGCGCAAGCGCCGCCTGACGAGCGAATTTAGGAGCAGAAGCTGAGACAGGCAAGGGCGTCCTCTTCCATAGAGTTGGAGAGCGTTGGGGGGCAAACACTGCCGAAGGTTTAAACACCTTTTGAGCCGTGTCTTAGGCTTGAGTCTATTGGTGCCCTATTTGAGTGTCAACGAACCGGACGTGGGTTGCATTGTTCGCTTCGGGGGATTGACAAGCACGGCAAAGCCTCAATAAAACTTGCCACACACCGCAATTCAACCCTGGACATTCCAGCCTCAAACCTGAGCTAAAACTCCAGATTCACGCGCCTCGCATATGACCCGCGGACCCGGGTCTCTGCATGCGCTTGCAGCTCGTTCGTAAGTTCTTCAGCCATCGCCGTCAATCCCGGCTCATACAGAATGCGACCGTGATCCCCCGGCAGATGCTTGATTTCAAGACCGCCCTTGGCAAACTGTCCCCAGTTCAGATCTTCAGGCAGCGGTTGCTCCATCGGGTCAGCCTCCGCCTTGAACAGCGTCACCTTGCCCTCATAGGGCTGCACTGCATACGAAATCCCGGCCACAAAGTTAATCTCGTGCACATTGCGCTCTGCGCTCACCACCTTGCCCGCGCCCTTGCTTGCCTTGTACATGTAGCTGGCCCGCTGCATGCGCTCGCCCAGCCGTCGCCATAGGTACTTGAGTCTGCCCTTCCTGCGATGCGTGCGCAGGTACAGCAGCCTCATTCGCAGATACACACGGCGATGAATCGACCCAAGCGTCGGCACGCCTCGCATCCACTCCGGTTGCCGTGTATCCAGCATGCCCACCATGCCCACATCCAGGCCTGCCGCCTTCAGCTGTTGCGCAATCTCATAAGCTGCAAGCCCACCAAACGAAAAACCCAGCAGATGGTATGGCCCTTCAGGACATACCGCACGCATATCCTTCACATACTCCGCAGCCATATCCTCCAGCCGCAGCTTGGCCTCGCGATCCGGCAACAGCGCCTGCGCCTGAATGCCATAAACCGGCTGATCCTCCGCGAGACACTTCGCCAGCGCGTAAAAACCCAGCACATTCCCGCCCACGCCATGCACAATAAACAGCGGAGCCTTTGGCCGATCTGTATTTCGCAGCGGCACTACCGTAGAACGATCGATCCGCGTCTGCTCAAAGTAGATAAGATCGGTCATCTTGGCGATCGTCCGCGCCTGCTCCAGGTCGCGCACCGTCAGCACCAGTCCAACCTCTTCACTGAGACTTCGCATCATCACCGGAGCCAGATAGTGATCCCCGCCATGAAAATAGAAATCGCTATGCTCATCTACATGATCGCGCTCCATTGCACGCGCCCACACCGCGGCCACCTTCGCGCCAATCGCGGCTCGCAGGCGCTCTTCGCTGCCGCGCTCAATCGCAGGCACTGAAGTTCCAGGCACACACCCCGGCAAGTATTGAATATGGCTCGTCAACTTCCCCATCTCCTTACCGGCAAATTGTTCCGGCTTGCTCATATCTCGAACTCTTCGCGCTCGCCCGCAACCACTGGTTGCGCCTTCGTCTTCGCTGGCTCAGCCAGTCGTATACGCTCGCCCAGTCCCTCTGGCGTGGGCGCTTCAAAAATCGCACGAATACTCAGCTCCACTCCGTACTGCTCCCGTATCCGCGCAAGCACCATCGTCCCCAGCAACGAATGTCCGCCAAGCTCAAAAAAGTTATCCGTCCTTGCAATCTCATCCGCTCCCAGCAGTTCCTGCCAGATCGCCATCACCGCCAGCGTCTCCTGGGTCGCGGCACTCTCCTCGCCTGCCTCCGCAGCAACATCGCCAACAGCCATCCTCTGAGCGCCCGCTGAATAAAGCCGTCGCGTCGTATCCGCAAATACCGCATCCAGATCCAGCGTCGAGATCAGCATCTGACCCTCGCCGCATGCCAGCACGCGCTCCACTGCTTCGATTCCCTCCTCGGGAGTCATCGCCTTGGCCATCAGCGCGCGCATCACATCTTCAAACTCGGTCGGCGCATACAACTCAGCAGCCATACCCACATCGCGCCACGTGTCCAGATTCACAGTCACCGCCGGCACGCCAAGATGCTGCCTGCACCAGGCCGCATAACGATCCTGGAAAGCATTCGCTGCAGCATACGGCGCAGCCCCAGCCGCGGGGTGAATCGCGCTGATCGATGAACAGAACATCAGGAAGTCCACGTCCTTGCCGGCCAGCAGCTCCGCCAGCACTTCGCTTCCCTGCACCTTCGGCCGCAGCACTTTCTCAACAGAAGCCGCGCTCTGCACCATGACGCGCTCATTCGAAGTCAGCCCCGCCGCATGAATCACGCCATGAACCAACCCCAATTTCTCCTCGACAGCCTTCCACGCCACAGACATTTCTGCGCCATCCGCAACGTCCGCTGTCAGCAGCAGAACCTCACCGCCGCAGGCCTCAAGCTCCTTCGCCCTCTGGATGCGAACCGAAGTCGCTTCTCCCCGTCCGTGCTCAGTCAGCCACTCTTCCCACTGCGTTCGTCGAGGCAGCACGGTGCGGCCCACAAGCGCTACTTTCGCTCCATAGTTCAAGAGCAGATGCCGGGCCATCACGTAGCCCACGCCGCCCAGGCCGCCCGTAATCACATAGGTCCCGCCCTCGCGGAACCGTGATCTCTTCGCCTTCTCCATCCGCACCGGCAGCCACTCTTCCTGCCATCGGCTCCCTTTGCGCAGAGCTACCGTCAAGCCGCCTGAAGCCACTGTTCCAACTTCCGCCGCAATCTGTTCCGCAACCTGCTCGATATCCTCATGCTGATAAGCGCCTGGATCTATCACCCGCGCACGCAGCCCTCCGAACTCCGCAGGCAGCATGCGCACCAAACCCTCGACAATGCCTCGGCGGCTCTCCTCGACCCGCTCACCCATCACCGAAACAAGGCCATTCGCAATCAGTTCTGTCTGGACGAACCGCACACGCGCCCGCACTGCAGTCTGCAAAATCTCCATCAGACCCACGTACACATCGCTGGCACGCACGGAGTTTGTCTGAGCGTTATCTGTCCGGTGGCTGGCGCCCTCGTTTTCACCCGTCAATAGGCACCCAGTCAATAGAAAATTGACAAGCCCCCAGACCTGCGTCCCTGCCTCGTCCCGATGCTTTTTCCAGAACTCTTCTAACTCCGCCCGCGAAGCATCCACCGGCAGGTGCAACACTCTCGCCCCGCCCTCTTCGAGCACCTCAGACAAAAGATCCGCAAACGCCGGATCGCCCGCGCCGCCCGCCATCACCCACGTCGTAACCGGCTCGTCACGCTTCGGCAGCACAATCTCTGCTGCCGGAGTCCGCCTCCAAGTCGGCGCATAGAACCACGAGTCCATATCGCCGCGCTTCGTCAGCGGCGCAGCCCCGCGCGAATCCTGTCCCGACGAAGCCCGTCCCGATGAAGCCAGCCCCGCTGTAGCCTCAACCCAGAACCGCTCCCTCTCAAACGCATATGTCGGCAGCGCCACACGCCGCAATCCCGCCGTGGGATATCCCGGCATCAGTTCCCACGCCAACTCAACGCCGCGCTCCCAAAGCCGCGCCGCGACCTCCAGAAACGCCCTGTAATCGTCGCCTCTGCGTTTTGGCCCGCCCAGGCTTGAAGCTGCCCCTGAAGCCTTGAAACCCTTCCGGTCATGCTGCCGCGTCAGGCTGGTCAATGCATCGCCAGGCCCAGCCTCCAGCAGAAAATGCCTCGCCGCTCCGCCCAGCTTCGCAAGCGTCGCCGCATTCTCTGCAAACCGCACCCGCGCCGTCATCTGCTCCGCCCAATACTTCGGGCTCATCGCCTCTTCCGGCGTAATCCAGGTGCCGCTCACATTCGAGAGCCAGCGCAGCCGCGGCATCCCCCTCTCGACTGCCGCCACCGCCTTCTCAAATTGCTCCGCAGGCGCAGCCATATCCGGGGTGTGAAAAGCCCGGTCCGTCTTCAATCGAACCGTAGCTACGCGCTTCGCAGCCAGCCGTTGCTCCAGCGCTTCAATCGCCGCCACTGAGCCCGAAACCACCGTAAGCTCAGGAGCGTTCTCAGCCGCAATCCACAAGTCAGCCGTCAACTCGCGGCCGGCTTCCTCAGCCGCCAGGCTTACCGCCAGCATCGCCCCCTCGGGAGTCTCCTGCATCAGGCGGCCGCGTTCCGCCGCCAGCCTCACTCCATCCTCAAACGAAAAAACCCCGGCCACTGCCGCCGCAGTCAACTCACCCAGGCTGTGCCCCAACAGCACCGCCGGCATCACGCCCAGATCCATCCAGCGCATCGCCAGCGCATACTCCACCAGGAAAAGCAGCGGCTGCGCCATGCTCGTCGACATCAGCGCATCGTCATCGACAGTCCCGCAAATCGCCGCGTGAACAACCCCCGCCAGGCCTTCGGGCAAATACCCCAGTCCCGCCTCGATCAACTCTCTGAACCGCGCATCCCGCGTAAACAGAGCAGCCGCCATCCCTGCAAACTGCAACCCTTGTCCCGGAAATAAGAACGCCACCCCTGCAAGCTGCGCCTCATCTGAATTCACAGCCTTACCGGATGCCAACCCAGCTGCCAACTCCTCAACGCTCCCCGCAACCACCACGCGACGCATCGGGTAAACCCGCCGTCCCGTCTGCAAAGTAGCCGCAGCGGCCCCCAGCGAGTCATCCTCCGAAGCCACAACAAACTCCCCGAGCCGCTGCGCTCCCACCTCCAGCGCACCGCTCGTCTTAGCCGACACCGGAAACACCCACGGCCCAGCCTCATACTCGGCCTTCACCGCCTCAGCATTTCGCAGGCACAGGTGTACATTCGTCCCGCCAATACCAAAAGAACTAACCCCAGCCCAGCGCTCGCCTGCCTCGCTCAGAACTGGCCATTCCTGCGCCTCTGCACTCACATGAAACGGCGTCTGCCCCAGCCCCAGCGCAGTATTCGCCTTCTCAAAATGCGGCGTCGGCGGAATCACCCCGTGATACACACTCAGCGCTGCCTTGATCAGTCCGGCCACGCCCGCAGCCACATCCGCATGGCCCATATTCGCCTTCACTGAACCAAGAACGCAGCTGGCCTTATCGGTCCGCTCGCCAAAGACCTCGGCCAGCGCCGCGACCTCAATCGGATCGCCCAGCTCAGTCCCCGTCCCATGCGCCTCGACAAACCCGATTCGCTCCGGCCCAATCCCCGCCGCCGCATGCGCCCCGCGAATCACCTCAGCCTGCCCCTGCACGCTGGGAGCGGTATAACCCACCTTCTCCGAACCGTCGTTATTCCAGGCCGATCCGGCAATCACCGCATACACCGTGTCGCCGTCGCGCTCTGCGTCCGCAAGCCGCTTCAACACCACCAGCCCAGCGCCTCTGCCCGGAACCGTGCCCCGTGCCCGCTCATCAAACGGCCGGCAAACCCCATCCGGCGAAAGAATCATCCCCGGAATGTACGGATACCCCGCCACCTGCGGAAACGCCACCGAAACTCCACCAGCCAGCGCGCTGTCGCACTCCCCCGCCAGCAGACTTTGACAGGCCAGATGCACCGCCGCCAGCGAAGTGGAGCAAGCCGTCTGCACCACCACCGCAGGCCCGCGCAGGTTCAGCTTGTAAGCCACCCGCGTCGCCACAAAATCCTTGTCATTGCCCAGCATCAGCTGGTATCCGCCTGCGGCCTGCAGCATCTCTGGATTGCCCAGCAGCTGCATCATGTAAGTGTTCATGCCTACCCCGGCAAACACCCCGACCCGCGCCCCACCGCCCGTCAACCCGGCATGCTCCAGGGCCTCAACCGCACTCTCCAGCAGAATCCGCTGTTGCGGATCCATCATCTCCGCCTCGCGTCGGCTTATCCCAAAGAACTTCGCATCGAAACTCTCCGCGTCCTCCAGCCGAGTCCCTGAACGAACAAAGTGGCCCGCATCAGGATTTACACCGGCTGCCTGCAATTCCTCATCCGTCGCCTGCGAAAGTAAGCTCTCGCCCGCCGAAATCTTCCGCCAGTACTCGTCCACTGAGGGGCAGCCCGGAAAGCGCGCACTCATGCCCACAATCGCGATGCTTTCCCGCCAAAGCTCCCTATTCGACTTCATTTCAGTGGTTTGCTCCCCGGCTGTAGCGACCGTACGACTGCCCGGGGATGTCCCTTACCCACCCCTGAGGCAGCGCCTGATCCGCAGCAATATAAAATTCGTATCCGAAATCAAACCACGGAGCAATCCCACCTTCGTGCCCCCACCTTGAGTACTAAACAGTCAATACCCACCGGCGCCCACCAGTGACGTCTCTGTTCTTGTTGTCATCCTGAGCTTGTCATCCTGAGCGCAGCCGGGTCCCCAACGACAGGTCTTCGTCGTTGGGGTGGAGAGCGAAAGACTCGTTTTGTATTAGGTAGGGCAAGGCTTCAGCCTTGCCATCCAACCCCGCCCCATATACCAAAAGCGAGGGGCCTCGATGGCCCCTCGCTTTTCTTCCCTACTCTAAGTCGAATAGTCCGCATTAATCCGCACATACTCCGCCGTCAGATCCGTAGTCCAGAAAACACAGCTCCCATCGCCCTGATTCAGCTCAATCCGAATCGAGAACTCCGGCTGCTTCAGATAAGCATGAGCCGCAGACACATCCATCTCCGCCGCCCGCCCCCCATCGCGGCAGATCCGCAGCTCGCCAAACCATATATCGATCTTTAATGGATCAATCCCCACACCTGAATTCCCAATCGCCGCCATCAGCCGTCCCCAGTTCGGATCGCTCCCCGCCCACGCCGTCTTCACCAGCGGAGAATGCGCAATCGCCTTCGCCACCGTCACCGCCTCAGCATCCGTCGCCGCGCCATTCACCCGCAGCTCCACCACATGCGTCACGCCCTCGCCGTCGGCCACCACCTGCCGCGCCAGCGAAGTAGCCACCTGCATCAGCGCCGCCTCAAACTCCGCATCCCCCGCCTCAACCCGAGCCCCGCTAGCCCCACTCGCCAGCAGCAGTACCGTGTCGTTCGTCGAAGTGTCCCCATCCACCGAAATCCGGTTAAAGCTAACCTCCACCGCCCGGCCCAGCATCCCCTGCAACACCCCGGGCTCAACCTCAGCATCGGTCAGCAGGTACATCAGCATCGTCGCGTGCGGAGCAGCTGGAACCAATCTGGGATGAATCATCCCCGACCCCTTGCCCACGCCCGCAATCCGCACTTCCTTCCCGCCAATCACCACCCGTGCAAACGCCGTCTTCTCCACCAGGTCTGTCGTCAAAATCGCCGTCGCCACCTGCTGAAAATGGTCCGACTCGGCACCCAG
>Ga0206935_10004_pt1 | contig 112855 bp, 99 predicted proteins | sample Alteio_BWOrgHeat_13_FD_152924 | JGI IMG/M metagenome (GOLD analysis project Ga0206935, IMG submission 152924) | Enriched cells from forest soil in Barre Woods Harvard Forest LTER site, Petersham, Massachusetts, United States -... | ecosystem: Environmental > Terrestrial > Soil > Temperate forest...
ATGGTTAAAGGAACGCAGGCCGAACAGATTATTGCTGTCCTGGAAAAGATACCGCTGCGCGTTCGCAATAAAGTAACAGAGGTTACGATGGACATGGCGGCCAATATGATAAAGGCTATCCGACGATGTTTCAGTAATGCTCAAAGGGTTATCGACCGTTTCCATGTACAAAAATTGGCTTATGATGCTGTACAGGAAGCAAGGATAACATACCGTTGGGAAGCCCTTGATGCAGAAAGCAAATCGATTGAAGAGGCCAGAAAAAACAAACAGGTTTACCAGCCTGAAGTACTCAGCAATGGGGATACTTTAAAGCAATTGCTTGCCAGGAGTCGTTACCTGCTGTTCAAGCATCCGTCCAAATGGACGGCTTCTCAAAAAGAAAGGGCTGAATTGCTTTTCCCGAGGTATCCTGAATTATTCAAGGCTTATAACCTTTCCATCAGGCTGGGCAATATATTCACGATCTGTAAAAGCAAGCAGATTGCCTTTAAAAGACTGGCTCTCTGGTACAATGATGTTGAAGCTGCGGGTATTGAATCCTTTAAAACCGTTTCAAGGTCTGTTCAGATGCATTACGAAGCTATCCTGAACTTCTTCGATAATCGTAGTACAAATGCCTCTGCCGAATCATTCAATGCTAAAATAAAGGCTTTCAGGGCTGCTTCACGAGGCGTTAGGGATACAGCTTTCTTTTTATTCCGCTTAGCTAAAATCTATGCTTAGAAATTTTATCCCCCAACTATTCAACTTGATCCATCAGCACCAGCACAAAAACAATAAGAGCAATTAATGCCCAATGACTGTTAACGCCATGGTAAGCCCGGTTTTTTATTGCATTTTTCATAGCTTGCCCCCCTTTCAATCGGTTGAACCATCATTTTTAAACAGTTCACACAGGGATACAACAACAATCGTGCAACAACGCCCGGATTACAGCAAGAAGCTTACCGACCGCATAGCCTTTGGCAACCAAACCGGCGTCTTGGCTTTGTTATTTACTTCGCGTTCCGCAAGCTGTGATAAACGGTGATCAATCTGTTTTTCGTCGATCTCCAGGTCGCGGAAGATGGTAACCGCATCATTCATTGCCAAATCGTGTGCAAAAGCCGCCGCAGTGCCATAGGTGCTGATCTTGTAATGATTGATATTTTGGATACAGGCCAGCAGGCATGCGTCGCTCACCTGTTTGTCCGTGCAAAGTTCCAGTTTCTCGTCCGTTTCTTCAATAAAAGCATGCATGATGCGATTTACCAGGCTGATATAGGTAAAATTTTCTTCGGCACAAAAAATATCCAGCTTTTTAATATGCTCGTCTATCAGTTCAAGATATTTTTCTAAAACGCCTTTTAGCTGGAATGAGCCGGCGCCATCCATCCACCGGGGCAAATTGGCTTGCAACTGAACCTCGGCGCTGGTAAACTTCCCGGCGTCGTAGTCAAGCAGGCTGAGCAGGGTTGGGAGTGTTTCTGAGGTTTTCATGCTATATATGTTTGATAGTCAAATTTACGCAACGACTAAACAGCAATTTGTGACCGCACTCATCTAAAAAGCTGATGCTTGTCACATGAGTTTCCTCATTCAATACAGGTAATTGGCAACAAATCCCGAGCGTTTTATTACGGTTAACGGCTCAGTTGGGTATCGGCAGTAATTGTATTGGTAACTTTTATAACGGCGGAACGTCGCATTAAAGTATTATATTTAACGCAATGGTACAAAAATATACTGTTTTCCGCCTGCAGTTCTCAGGTGTTTGATACGGTGTTTCGATCTGGTCATTTATCTCCTGAACAAAGCCTGCAGCACTACGGGCATTGGGTTGCTTATTCCTGACTTTCCTGTCGGATAATAACTTGTCCAAACTTTTTTGATATTTTTTACTTTTACATCAAACAGACCGGCAAATCTAATTTCAGTTATTTAATGAACAAAAATAATGGCCCCAAAACTAACAACCACTGGTTTTTAAGCGACGGAGGCGCTATGGGTGAACTGTTGCGTTCTACCGATTGGACAGACACACCGCTGGGACCGCCGGACGTATGGCCTTCGGCCTTAAAGCAAACGGTGAGTATGATGCTGGGTACAACCTTTCCTGTGCTCATTTGCTGGGGCAAGGATTACATCCAGCTTTATAACGATGCTTTCGATTTCATAATTGGGGTTGCTCAACAGCGCAGGGTCGCAGGACAAAGCGCAAGGAAAACCTACGCGAAAATCTGGAACGATATAAAACCAGTCGTTGAGGATGTAATGAAAGGGCAAACCGTCGGCTTTCCGAATTTTATGGTGCGATTGAACCGGAACGGGCACTCCGAAGAATGTTATTTCGATTTTTCCGGCAGCCCGATCCGGGAGGATGACGGCAAGATCGGCGGCATTTTGTTAATCTGCGCCGAAACCACGGAAAAAATGAGAGCCGTTGAAGAAGTGGCCGCCACGAATGAGGAGTTCATGGCAAGTAACGAGGAACTGGAATCGGCCAACGAAGAGCTGGCTGCAATCAATGAAGAAGTGGCTACAGCCAACCACGAATTGATCGAAACCCAGCATGATCTGCAGCGGTCAAATATGGCGCTTGCGGAGAGCGAAGCAAGGTTAAAGATGGCTATCGACGCTACTCAATTAGGCACCTGGGACTATATTACCGTTAGCGCTGAGTTATACCGATCTGAAGAATGTGATAGCATATTTGGGCTATTGGCCGGGAAATCGACCGGATTTGAGGAGTTTTCAAATCGTATACACCCCGATGATCGGGAAAGCGTGTTCAGGGCATTTCAGGCCTCCTTGTCAGCGCACAAGGCCAATCGTCATAATTTAAACTGCCGGATTCTTCGTTTTGATGATAATGATATGCGTTGGGTGAGCTTACGGTGGACTGCATATTTTGATACTGGCCGAAAAGCCACACGGCTTACCGGCACCCTGGTGGACATCACAGAAACAAAGCTTGCCCAGGACAGCATAGCCAGGAATGAAAAATTTTTCCGGTCCATTGCCTTAAATATACCTGATTCGCTCATTGTTGTGATCGACAAGGACCACCGGTATGTATTGGTTGAGGGTGACCTGATGGATAAAATGGGCTATGATCGCCGCGATTATGAAGGGAAGCACCCTGCCGAGATTGGCCAAACCGAGCGTTACAATGCTTCCAAACACCTGTATGACCGGATGATGGCCGGCGAAAAGTTTTCGATAGAGCGCACCACGCCAACCGGCGAAAGCTACATGATACACCTGGTGCCTTTAAAAGATGAGCGCGGCGAAGTATACGCTGGCATGGTTATGGCCATTGACATTACCCCAATACGGCAAGCCGAAGAGAAAAGCGCCAAGCTGGCCGCCATCGTTGAGTCATCGGATGACGCCATTGTGAGCAAGACGCTTGAAAGCGTTATCACCAGTTGGAACGATGCGGCGCAGCGAATATTCGGCTACACTGCGGATGAAATTATAGGGCAAACAATATACAAGCTTATCCCGCCCGACCGGCAGGAGGAAGAGCCGCGGATACTTGAACGTTTGAAAAAAGGTGAACGCGTCGAACATTTTGAAACGAAGCGGCTCACGAAATACGGACGGCTGCTGGATGTTTCGTTAACTATCTCGCCGGTAAAGGATACACAGGGCAATATCATCGGCTTGTCCAAAATAGCCCGGGACATTACCGAGAAAAAGCTGGAAGAACAACGCAAGAACGATTTTATCGGCATGGTGAGCCATGAGCTTAAAACACCCCTCACATCACTTAACGGTATTATCCAGGTGGCTAACAACAAGTTAAAGCATAGCGAAGACACTTTTTTGGCCGGCGCGATGCATAAGGCGAACGCACAGGTAAAAAGAATGACAGCAATGATCAACGGGTTCCTGAATATTTCACGCCTGGAAGTGGGGAAAATGCCTATTGAAAAAGAACCTTTCGATTTGAACCAATTGCTGCACGAAATACTGGACGAAACCAGCCTGGTCGTAAGCTCACATAAGATCATTTTTAGGGGCTCCGGCCCTGTGGTGATCAATGCCGACCGGGAAAAGATCAGTTCGGTAATTTCAAACCTGGTCAGCAACGCCATAAAATATTCGCCAAGGAAAAAGATGGTTGAGTTGGGTTACCAGGTGAAAGGGAATACTGTTACAGTGAGCATTAAAGATGAAGGCATGGGTATTAAACCGCAGGACCTGGAAAGGGTTTTTGACCGCTATTACCGCGTGGAAACCAACGACACAAGGCATATTTCAGGTTTTGGCATCGGTTTGTACCTGAGCGCCGAGATCATTGAACGCCACGGTGGAAAAATTTGGACGGAAAGCGAGATCGAAAAAGGGTCGACGTTTTATTTTGAACTGCCGCTCAAGTGACCTGCAATTAGTTCAAAAACATGCTAATCAGTTACTGGCGGCGATCGCCGGTCATTTTGTGCGAATACGCGGATGGTTTTGATATATCGTCGCTGGTAGTACGCGTCAAGAGCCGATTCGGTAATGCCACAAGCATCGCCTGACGTGGAATGAATAAATGTGATTGTACCCGCATTATTTGATCGAACGATTCCGATGTGACCCGCAATTTTTGGCATTGGTTCCGTGCCGGTGAACAAGATCAGGTCGCCGGGCTTTGCCTGGGTGATGTCGACCTCCCGGTTCAGGTAAGTAAAATCGACTGAGGGCCTGGGTACCCTGATACCGAAGTGGTTAAAGACATAGGTAACAAAGCCCGAACAATCAAAACCAAGATCGGGGTCGGCCGAGCCGTATTCATAGGGCGTCCCTTCAAGGGAGCGGGCAAAGGTCACCAATTCAGCCGGGGTGGTTTTACCGGTTTCGATCGTTATGTAATGGTTTTTATTCCCTGGTGCAAGCGGCGGCAAAATATGTGCATTGCCCGGCGAAACGGATTTCGACTTGTTGCAGGAGAAAATGACCATTAAGCCGATTAATATCGCACCGATCCTTCTCATGGGGTATGTAGTACAAAAACCCGTCCAGTAATAGCTAACTCAAAATCACATTCCCTAAACAATCCCATCGCTAAGCTGTATTAACTAATAGCTAAAACTATTTAAAATGAAAACCACCCAGGATGAGCATGTCAACCATGCAGTGCGTTATGACCACTTTGGGCATACCGACGTTTTATATATTGCCGAATTGCCCAAGCCTGCCCCAAAAAAGGGTGAAGTATTGGTGCGCGTTAAAACTGCAGGAATTAACCCGGGCGAAGCCTATATCCGGGAGGGAAAACTATCAAAACAATTTCCATCGCAATTTCCGTCCGGACAAGGCAGTGACTTTGCAGGCATTATTGAAACTGTCGGCGAAGCTGTTACAAAATTCAAAGCCGGCGACGAAGTGATTGGCTTTAGCAATAACCGTAACAGCCAGGCCGAATACGTTGCAGTTGCCGCTGACCAGTTGGTTTCGCGACCGGCAAATGTTTCCTGGGAAGAAGCAGGGGGTTTGTTTGTGGCAGGCACAACAGCCTATGCAGCCGTAAAAGCCGTGGATTTAAAAGCAGGCGATACGGTTGTTGTTTCGGGCGCCGCGGGCGGCGTAGGCTCCATAGCAGCGCAGATGGCCAAAAAAGCCGGCGCCAAAGTGATTGGGCTCGCCGGTAAATCACATCATCAATGGTTAAAAAATCATGGGATAACGCCTGTCAGCTATGACGGCGATCCCGAAGAAAATATCAAGGCCGCTTTAGGCGGCGCCATAGCGGATGCGTTTATCGATACCGCTGGCAAAGGCTATGTAGCACTGGCGATAAAAATGGGGATTGCGCCCGATCGGATCAATACGATCATCGATTTTGAGGCCGCGCAAAAATATAAAGTAAAAACAGATGGCAGTGCAGTAGCCGCCAATACTCAGGTACTGGCCGAGATCGTTGCGATGGTTGGCAACGGCGATATTGATATCCCAGTTGCTAAAACTTACCCGCTGAACCAGGTTCGCGAAGCATACCAGGAGTTGGAAAAACATCATACGCAAGGGAAAATCGTGCTGATCGCATCGGCGAATTAGTCAGATCCCGAACGGTTGATTGGAATTATGAAATGGTGTCTCCGCATCTATTCAATAGTCATGCGATAGAAACAGAAAGGCCGCCTTCCTAAAGCTTCGGCGGGCGAAAGCGGTGAGGGAGGGATTCGAACCCTCGGTACAGTTTCCCGTACGTCAGTTTAGCAAACTGATCCTTTCGGCCTCTCAGGCACCTCACCAATTAGGTTTATTTCAACCTTTATTAAAAAAATAGCCCCTTTTTTCGGGACTGCAAATATAGCAATTCGGTTAAGCGGTCAAAAAAAAATTTCAGTTAGTTGTTTCCGCGCCTATGAATAGCATTACGCGAACTTTTCACTCCCCCAAATACCCCATCAAATTCCGGCTTACGTTGTGCCTGCGGAGTTGCATCAGTGCTTTATCCTTCAACTGCCTTACCCTTTCGCGGGTTAAGCCGTAGTGGCTGCTGATCTCGTCGAGCGACTGGGCGTCCGCCAGGCCTATGCCATAAAAAAGAGTGATGATCTCACGCTCCCTTAAGGTAAGCACAGCCAGCGAATGATGGATGGCATGCGCCAACGACTCCTTCATTAATATGTCGTCTGTTCCGGCGCCGGGTGTGGTGAGCACATCCAGCAATGAATTTTCTTCGCCCTGAACAAAAGGCGCATCGACAGACAGGTGCCGGCCGGATTTACTGATCACGTCGGCAACGGCCTCGGCGGATTTTTCCATTGCATCGGCCAGTTCCTCAAGGGATGGGTCGCGTTGGTATTCCTGCTCCAGGCGGGCAAAGGTTTTATGCAACCGCGTGAGCGATCCTACCTGGTTTAGCGGCAGGCGCACCATGCGCGATTGCTCGGCAATGGCCTGCATAATTGCTTGCCGTATCCACCATACGGCGTATGAAATAAATTTAAAGCCCTTGGTCTCGTCAAAGCGTTTGGCGGCTTTTATCAGTCCCAGGTTGCCCTCGCTGATCAGGTCATTAAGCGTTAGTCCCTGGTTTTGGAATTTTTTTGAGACGGACACCACGAACCGTAAATTTGCCCGGGCCAGCTTATCAAGCGCCGCCTGATCGCCCGCACGGATGAGCCGGGTAAGCGTTACCTCCTCATCCGGCGAGATCATCGGAATTTTGCTAATATCGTTAAGGTACTTATCAAGCGACTGGCTATCGCGGTTAGTTATTGACTGCGATATTTTGAGTTGCCTCATAAATATCGCTCCTTAAACTGCTTTTTAGCGTCGTTAAAACTGATTACTGCACCCAGCCGGTTCATAAGCCAGATGTAATACCAGGCCATATCAATTTGATAATTTTTAAACCCGCTGCGTGCGCTTTTAGGGAAAAGATGATGGTTATTGTGCCATTCGCCTGCCACAAAGCCCGGCCATATCTGGTTAACCGATTTGTCCTTGCGGTTATAATCCATTCCGTCGCGCTGCCTGTTTTTGCCCTTGCCATGCCCTTCGTAGTTAAAGGTACGCACGCCAACGGCCCAAAAACCGGCTGCACCAAATAAAGCACAAGCCAGCGCATTGCCCCCGATGAGGTAAAAAACCAGGTACCAGAACGACCAGTTCAGCACCCAGGAAAGTATAGCCCTGCCCGGATTTGCGTACGAACCCCAGTGCTGGTATTGCGGGTAAGTGTTGGCGCGCACGCCGGTATGCGCCATCAGGCGCCTAACCCGGGAATAATCAGCTTCATTCAAATCTTTTGCAATGGGCTGGTGGTTAACATCGGCGAGAAAACAATACAGGAAGCCACCTTCGGCATGGTATGGATCGCCGGGCTGGTCGGATTTAGAGTGATGGACGTGGTGCGAAATGACATATATCTCTTCGGGTATCACACTTATGGTAAGATTTTGGGTAAAAAACCGCCAGAATTTATTTCGGAACTTATAGGCTCCATGGGTACAATACCGGTGATGCCAAACTGTACCGTGGGTACCCATGATCACCATACTGTACAAAAATGCATAAATCAGCATCACGGGCGCGAAGAACTTAAAAATGAATAGCAGCAAAAAGGGCACTAAGCAAATGACTTTAAGCCAACTGAAAAACGGCAGCCAGTTTTTACGCGTTTTAAACACGTTTAACCTGCTAAAGAACTCATGGAATAGCTGCTTGTTGCGTGGCTTTATCAACTGCCCATCCTGATCCTTCCAACCATAGGAAGGGACCTGCAAAACATGATCTAAAAATGTCATTAGCTTATCGGAATCTTTTGGGGTTAAAAGCAATAATGTAGTTCAGGTCCTCGTTCAGCACAGTCATCGTATCCATTTGCGATTCTTCTTTGCTCAGGGACTGCTGCAACTCGGTTTTAACCGACCGGAATACTTGTATCAGGTCATCCGGCGCCAGTTTATTTGTTAAAACCGGGTAATAGTCTTTTTTTATTCGCGCCCGCTCCTGGTCGTTCACTACTATAAGCGTCCATTTGTCTTCTGCGCCGAAACCATGTTCTTTGGCTTCGTTCATTAAATCGTACACCAGGGTGCGCGCTTGTCTTTCTACTGTTGGGGATTGCATAATTGAATTGACTGTTTTGGATAATAGTATTAAAAAGGGGATCAGTACGAGTTGGCCGGTTATGCCGGGCCTTCCCAATATCTTCAAAGGCAAATGCTTACCTAAAGGGACTAACGGCTTAGGCTATAACGAGCGTTTGAGTTACCGGAGAATTATAAATAAGCCATATGGGCGGCGGTTTTTGTGTTTTCATGCCTTGTTTGTTATGCCTAAAGATCACCGCCGTAAACCAGGCAATATCTAAGAGTGTTTATATTGGGATTTTTGTTAAATCTAAGAAAAAAAAATGACATTAGAATTATTTTTTTGACGAGAAGGACGCGCTATGCGCCGGGCTTTTTCTAATGCCGTTGCTATTAAACGCTGGTAAGAAAGGTTTGTTGCAGAAAAAAAAATTTGTTTTCATATAACGAAAATATTTTCTCATTACGGATTCTATTTAAACAATTTTTAAAATATTTTACCAAAAGTAAAATATGCAGATAAATAAGCCTACCTTGCCGACTTATTTAAAACAATAAAATGCAAAAAGAAGGAACTGTAAAGTTTTTCAACAACCAAAAAGGTTTTGGATTCATTTCACAGAATGACACAAGGACAGACGTTTTTGTACATTCAACCGGCCTCATCGACACCATCCGCGAAAACGACAAGGTGACATTTGAGGTTGAGAACGGCAAAAAAGGCCTGAACGCGATAAACGTAAAAGTAATTTAATCGATCACTATACCATTAATCGTTGAGCATCCGCCCGCAAGCGGGTGCTTTTTATTTTTTGCCTATCCCCGGCCGCCTTATTCCTTTACACAACGTATGCTTAAAAATGACGTTGTCTCATTAGTCATGAAAAGAATGGCGCTTCCGGCCCCTGTATTATAAAGTGCCCGGGATTCTGTACTGTTGGGACTGCCCCAGAAAAACGCGAACTTGCCAAGCTCGTTAAATTGCCCGGCGCCGGCATTGCCTCCGGGTAATGCGGTAAAACCACTGCTATTGGTAGCCCCCGTGTTAGGCGCGTTCCAATGTACTGTGCCCGCTTCTTTCAATTCGCCACCCGACGCGTTTGCGCCACCCAGCGTATAGTCAAGTTGTGTCCAATCAGCGTCCGTTGGTAAACGCCAGCCATCAGGGCATATTCCGCGGCTGTCATTTATCGCGCTGTAATTATACAACCGGCCATACACGGAAGCAAGGGTTGCGTCATTATTGTAATTACAATAAGCGCCATTAGTTATATCTGTAGCAGAATAAGGTATGGGGTCTCCATTAAGATAACGGGTAACTTTCAGGTTTTCTACCATCCAGGTCTGAACCCCAATATCAACTGTATGATAAACATTCCCGTCAATATCTTTAACGACATTTTCGCCCTGGGCAGGCTGTTGCGGCGTTGTGCTGTTTTTTTTGCATGCACTGGTTGCCAATAATAATAAAGCGACAAACGCTAATAAACGATGGAAAGTTTTATTTCTCATGGGTCAGTTACTCAGGATTGTAAGGAGTGTTACACAACGAATTCGGGTTGAGATCATGCGCTGCATATAAATGAAGCGTTATCGGCACAAACATAAAATCCATGGCCGGTTTAAATATAGAAAAAAGATTGTAGCGGCAGAGATGAAAATACTGCAAAAATTTGGCCGCATATCTCTTAAAAATTACAACTCCAATTGCTGGTTTATCGCAAAAATCCACTTATTTTTAGCCGGCAAGTATCAATCATTCCGACTGAGGGGCCGGGGGGCGCGCAATGGGGAAAAAGTCATCAAATTTTAATCGTATCGAAACAAACCATAACGCACTGATCGATTGTTCGAAAGATCTTATTTGGTCTGTCGACCAGGAACTTAATCTTATTACCGCCAACAGCGCTTTTAAGGTACGGGTCGGGGCGCTCATTAAAAACCCGGTCGCGGAAGGAAAGCCGGTGCTGCATAAAGAACTGGGGGCAGAAGTTATTAAAAATTGGACCGGCTATTATAACCGGGCTTTAGCCGGAGAACGGTTCAGCATTAAAGATGCAACATTCAACCCCGAATCGGGCACTATAGAATATGCGCTGATCTCTTTCAACCCTATGTATAATGCAGAGGACCTGGTATTTGGCGCCGCCTGTTTTGCGAGGGACGTCACCGAAGATACGGTCAACTTAATGACGCTTGAAAAGACCAGGGGCGAACTCCAGCGGATCATGGATTCGTCGCTCGACATGATCTGTGTGATCGATGAGGACGACCGGGTCGTAAAAATCAGTGCAGCAGCAGAAAGCATTTTGGGATATAAGCCTGAGGAGCTTATCGGCAAGCATCTATTTGATTACATTCACCCGGAAGATAAAGAACAGACCAAACAAACCGCCGCCAAAATTATGGCTGGTGAAAACTTCACCAACGTAGAGAACCGTTACATACGTAAAGACGGCTCGGTGGTGCCGCTTATCTGGTCGGCGCGCTGGGACTCAGGCGACAAAGTCAGGTACGGTATTGCGCGTGACGCCACTGAAAAAAAGAAAAACGAGGAGGCTTTGATCGCATCAGAGCGCATGTACCGTTACCTCTTCGAAAAAAATCCATTTCCGATAGTGATTTGGGATTTTGAAACTTTACGGGTTATTGATTGCAATGAAGCTGCCTGCCGCAAATATGGCTATACAAGAGCGGAATTTCTGAAGTTAACGATAAAGGAATGGCGGCCGGCGGAAGATGTACCGCTGATTGAAGATGCAGTGAAAACCGAAGCTTCGTATGGCGAATATCACCGGAGAACCTGGCGCCACAAAAAGAAAAACGGAGAGTTGATGTACGCAGACGTGACCGGCCACCTGATGGACTACCGGGGCAGGCGGGTGGCGCTCAACCTGATCAACGACATTACGGAAAGTCATTACTACCAGGAGTTGGACAAGCTTGAAAAAAACGTACTTAAGCTCAACGCGGGTACCAACCAGGGCATTGCAAACCTGGCAACCATGTACCTGGGAGGTATTGAAGCACTGCATCCCGGGATGCGGTGCGTAGTTAAGGAGAGAAAAGGAGACAAGCTATTTAATTTTGCCGCCTCCGGCTTACCCCCCGACTTTTGGGATGCCGAAGATGGTATTGATACAGGCGACAGCATGAGCCCTTGCAGCGCCGCCGCCTTTTTAAAACAACCGGTCACGGTGCAGGATATTTCAACGGACGAGCGGTGGCCGCATGCGCATGAAGCGGCGAAAATGTTTGGGCTGAAAACCTGCTATTCTTTCCCGATACTGGGCGCCGGCGATGATGTTATGGCAACCTTCGCCGTGTTTTTTAATGAAAAAAAATCGCCAAACGAACTTGAAAAGAACACTTTGCAACGGACCGTTCAGTTTTTGCAACTGATCATGGAAAGCGACCAACGCGAAAGAGCCTTAAAAACCAGCAACGAAAGGTTTGAGTTTGCCGCTGAGGCTACTTCGGACGTTATATGGGATTGGAACCTGGAAACCAATACGGTATATTATTCGTATAATATTGAAAAGCTTTTTGGACATAACAAAGCAGGTGTAAATGCCGACAACCTGCCTTTTTATTTTGACAACGTGCACCCTGACGACCGCGAGCGCGTTGTACTTTACCCGGAGCAAGTAAAATTTGGCAAAATGCACACCTGGTCGCAGGAATATCGCTTTAAAAAAGCAAACGGGGATTATGCGACAGTGCTTGACAAAGGCATTGTTTTAAGAGATAAAAACGGGATCGGCAAAAGGATGATCGGCGCCATCCAGGATATTACCACCCTAAAACGGCAAAATGAGCAGTTAACCGAAATCGCGCTCATCAACGCGCACGAGATCAGGCGGCCGGTTGCCACCATCCTGGGCCTGATGCATTTGTTTGGGATGGAGTCGGGCGGCAGCGACGCCGAGAAAAATTTGCTAAAGTACCTGGAAACGGCCACGCTTGAACTGGACGAGGTAATCAGGCGTATTATCAGTAAAACCGAACGGTAGGGCCGTCCGGCGTAGGGGCAATGGGGTGATCATAGGATACCAGAACGGCGACCATAAGGGCCCCTACGGGCGTTTTTTCCTGTCATTCCCTTTTTAATCAGCCTTTAAACAAGTGATAAAACGATTACAGAACACCTCAACTGCCCTCGAAACGGTATTGAAAATTTTTTAAAAGGCCAAAAAGTGTTCATTTTTGTTCAGGGGAATGAACACCGTTTGGTCGTATGCGTGCGGATGCATCCCTGTTTTCGGGGAAAAGGTCAGTCAGCAATATATGTTTTCCGGCCACGTTTGCCGATTTTTTTTACCTTTACCATCTCCCAAACCAAGGAGCCATGTTTAAATTTAAGTTGCAGTTTTTATTTCTTGCCGCGGCAAGCATTTTTTCATACCTGCCGGCGTCGGCCCAGCAACCGGCAAAAAAAATAAAATACCTTTCCCAACCGCTTATCAGCGCCATTTACACGGCCGACCCCTCGGCACATGTATTTAATGGTAAAATATATATCTACCCTTCGCATGATATTGATGCCGGCATTCCCGAAAACGATATGGGCGATCATTTTGCAATGCGCGATTATCATATTTTATCGCTGGATCGTATCGGTGGCCCGGTTACCGATCACGGCGTTGCGTTAGATATTAAAAACATCCCCTGGGCGGGCCGCCAGCTTTGGGCGCCGGATGCCGCTTATAAAAACGGCACCTATTTTTTATACTTCCCGCTAAAAAACAAGCAGGATATATTTCAAATTGGCGTAGCCACCGCTAAAACGCCTGCCGGGCCATTTAAGGCGCAGCCGCAGCCCATACCGGGCAGCTTTAGCATCGACCCCGCGGTTTTTGTTGATGACGACGGAAGTGCTTATATGTATTTCGGCGGTATTTGGGGTGGACAGTTGCAGCGTTGGAAAGACGGTAAATACGATGCAAACGGTTCCAAAACTGACCTGCAGCAGGACGATGCCCCCTCAATCAACTGCAAAGTGGTTAAGCTTAAAAATAATATGCTGGAATTTAGCGGGAAGGTAAGTGACGCGCTGATCGTTGACAGCGCGGGCCATCCGCTGCCTGGAAAAGATCATGACCGCCGGTTTTTTGAAGGCTCGTGGATGCACAAATATAACGGCAAATATTATTTTACCTACTCCACCGGGGATACGCATTACCTTGCCTACGCGATCGGCAAAAGTCCCCTGGGGCCGTTTACGTACGCAGGGCATTTTATGCAGCCCGTACAAGGCTGGACCACCCACCATTCCATCGTAAAATTCAAAGGCAAATGGTATATTTTTTACCACGACACGGAACTATCCGGCAAAACCCACCTGCGGAATGTGAAAGTAACTGAGTTGCATCATAACCCGGATGGCACCATCCGGATGATCAATACCTTTTGGGTGGAAAAGTAGCAGTACCAGGTTTTGCTTTATTCGCCGGCTTTAATTGGACAAAAGATCAATTATATACGCGATGATCTCCGAAATCCTTTGGATATGCTGTCCGAAGTTTTCAGGCATAGTATCTAAAAGGATAGTAATTCGAAATCGTAAAGTGCAAACAGCAGGCAGCGCTGAACCGGCAGTGATATAATTATAATTTTAAGATTATTTTCGGGAGCTTACTTGCTATTACTTATTATAAGCATGCATCGACATGCCGACAATTTTCCAATCGCCGTTTATTTTCTCCAGCATCTTAAATTCAATGGAATAGGTTTTTTTACCCTCTTTCGAAACGGATTCCTCATTATGACTAACCCAGGCGCTGTTGCCCGTAACCGATATTTTATAATTGGAGTTTGAAAAAGTACCGCCGCCGCCTGCCATGTTTGCCGGCGGGTTGATCATGACAGCAGGCGGAACGTCGATCATTTTGCCGTCTGCCGTCGAAATCACGATGCGGGTATAAGGCTGTATTTTCCAGCAATCAGCGTGGCCTTTAACGTCGCCGCTGCGGAAGGTTGTCGATTCTTTTTCCAATAATTGTTTTATCGCGGTGGTGTCCGGCATAGATTGCGAATGAGCGGATAAAACGGTGAAAAGGGCGAGGATGGTAAATAGGGTTAGTTTCATGTGGTTGGTTTTATTGCGTGGAATTACAACGTAAATATAAAAATATGTTTCACACACTACCCGCCAGAATGCAGGTCCAATTCAAATTGTCGCATAGCCACCAAACGTTCCCACGGAACGTAAAGAATATTTTTTTACTTTCTACCTACCATACGCCCCGATGGGGCGAAACTTCTGCAATCCTCGTCCCATAGGGACGGTTGGCGGGTAGATAAATTAAATATTGGTTTTAGCGTTCCATCGGAACGCTTGGTTAACAAAGCGACATTTTGAATTGCACCCCCAGAATGCAGGGTAAGGTGATTTGCGAAAGGTCTTGCTGGCGTACGAAACTCCGGTAGCAGGAAAAATCCGCAGAAGCTGTCCATTTGCTTGTCCATTTCGCAACAACACCCACGCGTACATTTGCATATCATTGATTTTCAATTATTTACATATTATTGTAAATTACAAGCGCTGTATCTAACTAATAATCAGGCAATTGCATATTACCGACAAAACAGTGCCACCACTTCCAGCCGCCCGGCCCGGGGGGTATTGAACTGCGGGTAGTGGTAAAAAGCCGCAGAAGCTGTCCATTTGCTTGTCCATTTCGCAACAACACCCACGCGCACATTTGCATGTCATTGATTTTCAATTATTTACATATTATTGTAAACTGCAAGCGCTGTATCTAACTAATAATCAGGTAATTCCATATTACCGACAAAACAGTGCCACCACTTCCAGCCGTCCGGCCCGGGGGGTATTGAACTGCGGGTAGTGGTAAAAAGCCGTAGAAGCTGTCCACCTGCATTGGCAGGGCATGTTTTGGCTGTTGTTTATTTTTATTCTTTATTCTTCACCTGCTCCAGGTAACCAAGCACCCATTTCCTTTGTTTATCATTTTTAAGCATTTGCTTAAGCAGTTTATAGTACGCGTTGATAAACAGATACTCGTTATTGCCCTGGTAATACGACATGATTTGCGCTTTGCTGAGTTTCGATTGGTCATAATTTCCTTTCAGCGTCTTGCTTTTTTCGTCCCAGGAATAACGCACCAAAGTTGAGTCGTCAATGTAGTTAGGCGATGATTGATAGTAAGTAGTGTCGGGCAAACTTATTGTTTGATTAAAATTCTGGTAATAAACCATTTTGATGGTTAACGGATGGGTGCTTTCGACGGTAGATTCAAGCCAGCGCGCCCGAAAATAAGGTGGCTGGATATTTCCATTTTCAAGTTCGTCAAGTATTGGGATCAGTTTATTATTGTCGTATTTGTAAAAGTAAAAATTGTCCCACCATTCACCCGATCCCGTACCAAAATTATTATCATAATAAACAACCGTTTTTCCGTCTGCGTCTCTGTAATAATTTAAATCCAGTCCGTCACGGTTATACCCGTCATGCCTGGCAATTATCCGGTTGCCCGAAAAGAAATACAGGTATGCATTAATGCAATGCCATTCATCACCGATAGACAATGCAAATTCTTTAAAATCATGTTTATTGGAACTGAAAGGATAATATACGACGGGGATAAGGCCAACCTGGTATGTTTTCAAAACGCTTGCTTGATTACATGAATCGCTGATATCGTTATTACGAAAAATTCGCCTTGCGACCTTCGCCGACATCACACCTTTCAGTGCTGCTTGTTTTAGTATGTCGAAATCTGACTTTGATAGTACTGTATCCAACTGTTTTTGCGACTTAAAAATCGAATCGGGCTCATATGCGACTTTGTCCGCTATCGGTTGCAACGGCAAGCGACCGATGCTATCCAAAAACGCTTCGAGCTGCGCAACTGTATCTATAACAGTCTGTTGCACGGATTGACCGGTTTTATGCTGATTATTTCCTCCTGATTTTGAGGATTTAGGTGGATAGCTACAGCCTATAAGCAACGCGAGCGATAACAGGCCGGCTATTTTATTCATGGCAGTGGTTTATTGTCGTGAAATTAACTACAAAAAAGCCCCGCGCGTATGCATAACGAAAAATATATTTTTGAATCTCCTCCCGCTGAAACCGGTGGTGGTAAACTAATCAAAGATTACGCATCGCCTTCAGCAGAATAATCCTCCTTCGGAAAAAGATTTATAAGGTGTAATTCGAAAAAAGCATTTGTTCGGTTTTGTGTGGCGGCAGATGTTTCAGTTTACTGGTGGACAGGATTTTATTAGCTTTGGAATAATTATCATCCATTATCGCGGTAAATGACATTTGAAGAATCGGTTAGAAAAAGGCCGTTTATGTATATCGGCAAAGACGGCCTAACAGGATTGCTGACCGGGCTAATAATTGACTGTATCAAACTTTTTAAAACAGATCAAATAATATTCGAAATCAAAATATTGGGCGACAATGACTACATTTTAGCAATAGCAGCTCAACAAAACTCAGATCATTTTTGGAAAAATTTTTCATTAGATGACAATGATTCGAATCTCTTCTTTCACAAAGTTTTAAGGGTAATTGCTTCAAATTTTGAAATAAGAAACATTGACGAGACTAAGTCGGAAATTTGTTTTTCGTTCGACAAAAAAGTAATTGCGGATTCGTCTGTCGATTATTTAAAATTATCACAAAAAGTTATTCAGATCGCTTTACTTAATCGTGGATGTGAAATAATAACGCTTGATAGAAGACAGAAATACACAAACCAAAATTATTACCATTTTCCCCAGGGCATTTTCTATCTTTTCGGTAGAGCAACGACAGAAGTATTAGGTAAACCGGAATTAAAATTTACAATTGACACTAAAATCAACAATAATGCTTATCAAATTGGGCTTGCTTATCGTACTGATTGGTTTCCAACGCCGAATGTTGTCAGTTTCGCAAATGACGTTCATACTATTTATGGCGGTTCATTAGTTGACGGAATATTAGATGGACTGGTAAGTGCGTGCAAGGCTTATAGGAAGGAGAGTGACATCTCTATCTTTAAGATCAATCGCAAAAAGCTTGCAAACGGGCTTATTCTTTTTTGCGCCGTTCGTGGCCAGGAATTCAAATTTGGTGGAAGTTGGAAAGAGACTTTAGAAGATGAAACGGTAAAAAAACAAGCGAAAAAATTAGTCGCAAAGTTTGCTTTAGTTTTTTTTGAAACGCACAAAAACATAGCAGACAAATTTTTTGTTCGGTTTGACATGACACAATTAGGTAGAATGTATTAACTGCGCCATGACGGACGAATAATCCCTGAAATTAAACCAACTGCCGACGCGTTTGAAACATGAAAAATAAATGCAGCTACCCTCTTTTTTGCTTGCAAAAGAGAGGGTGAACGAGCGAAGCCCCGTACGTACGGGGTTCGGGTGAGTCAACCCGGCGGACATTTGCGCAAATGCATTGACGGTAATGTCCGCCGGGGTTGACTCGCCCCACTCCCGTACGTACGGGACTCGGCATCCCTCTCTCCGGCAAGCCGGAAAGAAGGAAAAGAATGTTTCGAACACTCAAGGTTTCAAACCCGTCGCTATGCGGTAATTTCGTTTGCCATTTTTTAAAAGCGATTTCCCTGCCAAACATAATATCCGAATTGTCCAATTTCCCTTTTTTTCAATAAATTGGAGATTTTAACAGTATTTTTCTTGGGCCTTGACTCTTGATTCGCATTATTAAGGTATCAACAAAATTTTGCCCGTACTTTTCCGGCTTTCCAAAAAATCATGGGCCTGCCTGCCTTCCGCAAGTTTAAAACGCGTGGGGGGCGATATGCTTAGCTGCTTGCTGCGTATCCATCCAAACAGTTGCTGCGCCCTTTTTATACGTTCTTCGCCTGATGTAAGGTAATTCCACAGATCACCGCCCGTTATGGTTTTTGAATGCGCTATTATCCACAATGGGTTGCCTAATTCTAATTTGTCGCCAGCCAGCCCGAAAAGCACCACTTGCCCGCGAATCCTGGTTACTTCAAGGCTCTCTTTCATCGTGCTCCCTACACTTTCATAAACCACGTCTACCCCGTTTGGAAATAACGCCAGAGTTTTGGTTTTCCAGTCTTCGCTATATAAAAAAACATGATCGGCGCCCAATGAAAGGCAAATAGCTTTTTTGCTTTCTGAAGATGTTAAACCGATCACTGTGGCGCCCAGCAGCTTGCATACCTGTATTAACAGCTGCCCTACCCCACCCGCCGCCGCGTGCACAAGTACCGTTTCTCCGGGTTTCACCTGGTGACTGTCGGATGTCAGAAATTGCGCGGTAAGCCCCTGCAGCAGCACCGAAGCTGCCGTTTCAAAGGTAATATCCGGCGGCAACGGTATGGCATGGCTAACCGGAACGGCCACCAGTTCGGCGTTTGCAAACGGAACGTCGGCAAAACCTATTCTGTCGCCCGGCTTAAACCGTGTATTGTGGTTACTATCAACCACTACGCCGGCACCTTCGTACCCGTTTATGTAGGGCGCATTGCCTCGTAACGGATAAGTTCCGTTCCTCCGCATAATGTCGGCAAAGTTTAGGCCGATAGCTTCCATTTTTACCAATATTTCATCAGCTTTTAACCCGGGGGCAGCTACTTCTTTATATTCAAGTACATCTGTTTTTCCGGGCGTCGTTAAGGTCAGTGCTTTCATTATACAAAGTTCAATACTTTCGGGTTATTTAAATATTGATAGCAAAGATATTCTGCCGGCCGGCGTTTGAATTGTATAAATCAGAACAATTTAATAAATGATTTTAAAGACGATGGGCAACCCCTGACCGGTATAGGCTGCAGAAGAGTGCCAGCCGGTGTGCTTTCAAAACAATTATCGTTACCCTGCCGGTTCGGGCGACGCTTGTATTCAGCGCGTACATTAGATTGGAAAATCAAAGATTAAACATCACCCTCAGCAAAATAGTCCTCCCGGCAAAGTATAGGGACCGGAATGCCCTAAAATCTTGCGCCGAGGATGAATGATGCACCCTCCCAGCTACCTCATGTCACATTTCAACTCAAATCACTTATTTTTATCGCATATATCTCAATTAATGATCGCTTTCACCCGCACTCATCTATTTGCCGCTGCCTTGATTTTTGGTATGTTTTACGGAACCGTCAGCCATGCGCAAAACATCGCCCCAAAAGTTAAGCGAATTGTCTTTTTGGGCAACAGCATCACCTGGCAGGCCAATTATGTAAATGATGTGATCGCTTACCTTACGGTGCATTACCCCGACAGGCATTTTGAATTTATTAATGTTGGCTTGCCCAGCGAAACGGTTTCGGGCCTTTCGGAGCCGGGCCATGCCGGCGGGGCCTTCCCGCGACCGGACCTGCACGAAAGATTGCAGCGTGTGCTCGACCAAACCAAACCCGACCTGGTTTTTGCCTGTTACGGCATGAACGACGGCATTTATATGCCCTTTGACCAGGATCGCTTTCAAAAATTTAAGGATGGCATAAACTGGCTGCATGGCGAGGTGGTTAAAAGCGGCGCCGAAATCATTCACATCACCCCGCCGGTTTTTGATGAGCTGCGCGGCGGCGATCCAGGCTATGCCGCCGTGCTGGACATTTATGCCAAATGGTTGCTAAGTTTGCGGCATTCTGCTGGATATAAAGTGATCGATGTGCATTTCCCGATGAAAAAATACCTGGAGGCCCACCGCAAAGTGGACGCTAAATTTAACCTGGACGGCTTTGCCCTCACCACCGACGGCGTACATCCCGCCGAACTGGGGCATTGGATAATGGCCCGCGAAATACTACTTTATTTGGGCTGCACCGAGGTAGCCGAATCGCCGGGCATTGAACAGGCGTTGTCCAAAACCCCAAACGGACCAAAACTATTAAAGCTAATAACCGACCGGCAAAATATGCTGCGCGATGCCTGGCTTACTGCAACCAAATACAAGCGGCCGGGATTGCCGGTTGGCCTGCCGCTGGACGAAGCAATGAGGAAGTCGGATGAAATAGGGAGGTCGATTGATAGTTTGGTGCGGGGTGTGCATTAAAGTACTTCAAAGCCTCGCCAAGCGATCGTCGTTGCGAGGAACGAAGCAATCGCTACACAGGACAGTCAACGAAACGAAATGCTTATGGGCACGGCGTGCAACTGACAGGTAACCCGTAGATTAGGTCCGGTGATTAGCATGTGTAGGGGTGGCTTCGTTCCTCGCCATGACGAGTCGGTGAACCCCCAATCAAAGATTAAACAACACCTTCAGCAAAATAATCCTCCCCGGCAGCGTATACGAACTGGCCGTAAGCGTATTGGCGGACAAATAAAGCGCATTATAAGTTTTTACATTCAAAAAGTTGTTAGCATCAAGTTCCAGATCGGTTTTCCATTTTTTGATGTGGAATTTGGCAGAGGCATCTGCAAAAAAGTATTTCAGGTCGGGGTTTCCCTGCTGGCTGGTGAAGTAATGCTCGCCTGACAATTTGAATTGTACATCGTCCGTAGGGATATAATTGACCTCGGCCTGCTGCAGCAACTGGTCGATGTGAAATGCGGATGCTTCCACTGCCGAATGGCTGTCGGTTTGGGTAAGGGTGGCTTTATAGCTAAAGTTTACCTGGTCGCTCATTTTGGTATTGGCGCTTATGTTAGCCGCCTCGGTAGTGGTGTTGAATGGCAGCAGCGCATTGTTTTGTATCTGCACAGAACTGTTGTTTTGCCATGATAGGCCGCCGCTAAAAGTAGTTTTTAAGGCAAAGGAATATTTACTAACCGTGCCGTTCACCGTCCACGAGTTGGTGCTGTTTGGGTAGGGCAGCATCACGCGCTGCTGCAGCGAATTGGTGATTACCTCCGAAGCGATATTATTGGAAGCGATATGGTTGTAAAGCACGTTTATACTCGCAAAAAACAGGGTTAGCGCCTTGCGATAGTTAAATCCGGCAGCGGCGGTTTGGTTCGCGCTTTCGGTCAGGCTGGCATTATTGGCCTGGAGTGTGCGGTAATCGGTCAGGATGTAGCCGCGGTACAGATCTTCTATCGTGCCTGTTTGGTTGCGGTAATTGTACAGCAGCGTCAGGTAATTCTCCACGCTGGTTTGGTATTTTATTCTCAGCTGCGGGTTAAAATACAGTCGTGTTAAATGCTTGTTCAACGCATACAGGCTGTCGGAATAATTGATCTGCTGCAGGCTTACCGGCAGCGTTAGGTTCGCCTTAAGGATGGTACCCGGCAGATCATAAGCCGCTTCGGCGTAAAGTTTTTTGCGGGTCCAGTTCAAATGGTTCATCGAACTGTCCGACTCCGGGCTGATGCTGTTATTGTTCTGCAATACGTCCAGGTTGGACGTCAGCGTTTGCGATTGTACGCTAAAACCCGACCGGTAACTTTGGGTAATGAGGTTTGCCGGTATTTTAAACGACAGGTAATTATTGGTATACCAGGCGGGGACATTAACATTTTGCAGCAGTTGATTATAGGCGGTGCTTTTATTGAATAGGGTGTCGCTATAATTAGGCCCGATAGTCCTGTTTTCCGGTTCGGCTGAGTGACTCAAATAAGAATACGCCTGGATGATATTATTCGACTTTAACGATTTGATCAGGTTAAATTCATTGGAGAAATTCAATGAGTTGTCCCGAAACACCTGGTTCACTACTGCGCCGTTGGCGTTGAGGTTGGAATAACTGGTGGACCGGTTATCATCCATCAGCAAGGCGTCATTCAGGTAATATTTATCCTGGTTAACATTCAGCGTAAATTGAGTATGCAGTATATTGGGGACGGTGCGATTGTGCTGGGTTTCGTTATAGCGCACCGTATCGCCCGGCAAAAAGATGGTGTTGAGCTGGCTATAATCCTGCCGCTGGGTATCGTGAAAATACCATGCGTTGATCTTCAACTGCACATTCTTTTTTAAGTTGACCAGGTTGTTTAGATTGAGTAGTCCCGATTGATTGAATAAATACCGGTCGCGGGATAAAGCGGGGTCATTTACCGAACCGAGGGAAAGCACGGTGGCCGGTACATCATTATCGATGCGCTGCGAATAATCAGTAAAATTGTGTGCCACCAGCTCCTGTTGCAGGTCATCGCCGGTATTGTTCCCTTTAAGGTAATTGATGGCTTTATAGTTATCCTTAAACATCATGGCGTTAAGGTCTTCGTCATAATTTCCGGGCAAACCTGCGCCAAGGCTTTCCTGGCCTACCAACTGCAGTTTGGCGCCTTTCTTAATGGTCAGGTTTAATGCCACATCATCACTCATTACTTTATTCTGCAGCACTTTAACCGGCTGATCATTTTGAATTACCTGCACCTTTTCCACCACGCCCTGCGGGATGGTATTGGCAGCGATGTTGTATTTATCATCCAGCAGGTTATCGCCGCCGATGTACAGGTTGGATATGGGTTTGTTATTATACAGGATGGTGCCGTCAGTAGCCACCGTTATACCCGGCAGTTTTTTGATCACATCGCCGATCGTCCTGTCCTGCGCGCTGGCGAAATCGGATACATTATAATTCAGCGTATCGCCGTTTATCCGCAATACGGGCCGGCTGCTTTTGATGACAACCGACTGTAACTGGTTAACGGAAATATGCAGCACGAAGTCCACCGGCGCTTTGCCGGTAATGGCTTGTGCCGCGGTTTTATAACCTATGCTTCGAACTTCCACCAGCAGGCTATCCGGGATTTCTCCTGCCGGCACCACGAGTGTGTAGGCTCCATTACCATCTGTTATGCTGTAAGACACAATGGCGTTGGTTGCCTTTTTTTTCAGGCTGACAGTGGCGAACCACACGGGTTTTCCCGTACTGTCTTTAACGGTCCCGTGGATATTGTCCTGGGCAAGGCCGCGTGCCGAAAATAATAGCGCAATGGCCAGTAAGCCAATGTATTTTAGCATGAGCTGTTTATAATTTGTTTAATGTCGATTTGTTATGTTATTGCTTATTTACCGCGTCGCGAGCAGCTCCCCTCTTTCCGCCGCAGGCGAAGAGAGGGTGGTCGAGCAAAGCGATGACCGGGTGAGTCAACCCGGCGGACTTTACCGCCGATGCATTAGCGCCAATGTCCGCCGGGTCGACTCACCCCGAGTACGCTACGCTGCTCGACCCTCTCTTCCGCTTCGCGGGAAAGAGGGTAGCTGCACTATTGGCAATATTTTACAAAAAACTATCTCAAACGCGAATGTCCTGGTGCTATTTTCCTTTCAGGACGGAGTAACACCCCGCATCCCTATTTTTCCGGCAACTCAATCGGGTTATTGATTACCGGCTGTGGCCCGATTCTGATCTTGATTTGCGGCCTGGGGCCGTTACCCGGCCCATTCATGCCCGACGAGGCCATCATAGCCTGTACAAAGGCATCCGGGTCTTTGCGCATGGCATCCTGCAATTTGGTGAATTCTTTGTCCGTGGTTTTGATCGAACGCGAAGGCAGCTCGATAATAGCCGGGTCCGTATCGGAATCATCCCCGCCGATCATGATCAACTTGTGCCCGTCGCCAGGCTGCGCATCACTGGTGACGGCGGCAAGTTGAGGCGGCGCCAGTTTCTCAATGCCGTCAAACTTAAAAACCACCTCTTTTTTGGCATCATACGCCTCCAGGATCACACCGGGCAGGCCATTCAGTTTCCATGGTCCGGCATGAAAAGGCATATCCGGGCAAAACCATGCGGTGTAATCCCTGCCCTTAAAGTGGGCAGTCGCTTTTTGGCAATGCATGCCGCCAAAGCTGGCGGTATCGCTGCTTACTTTCCAGTCGATAACAGGTAAGGCGTCTTCTATCAGGTAGCTGTTGATAACGAGCGATTCCTTTCTAAACAATTTCTGCTGTGCCGGGAATTGAAAATATTGAAGCGGCGAACCCGAGTTTTGCCTGTTTATTTTGATATTTCCATCAGGTGAGTTTGCTATTGCTTCTTTCACCTGTTTTTTAAATAAGGCATCCTGGAGCTGCATGTCGTAGCTTTTGTACACGCTTGAGATTTTGCCCAGGAACAGCGCCATGTTTTCGGTGTAAGGGTTCGCGCGGTTGTTGGTGTCCCTCAAATGCGAAAACTTATAATGCACCATGTACGTTGCGGTGTCGGTTTGCTGCGCCCCGGCCATACAGGCAGCTGTTAAAAGGGCGGCGCATAGTAATAAAGCTTTTTTCATGTTTTGGATATTTTTTATGCAATGGTACTTTGCCTGTTCAGCCTGCCGAAAACTTTGTTACGAACGCGGCGCTGATAGCGGCGAAAAATGATTATTTGTTATTTGAAAGCGTTTAATGGCTTATTTCTTTTCCGGCAATTCTATCGGGTTATTGATCACGGGGCCGCGAGGACCAGGACCCTTCATAACCCTGATATTATCCATTTTTTCGCCGCCGGCCCGGGCACTCACATTATTGCCCGCATTAATGGCTTGTGCAAATGCCTCAGGGTCTTTCTTCATGGTCTCCTTCAGTTTATCGAATTCCTTTTGTGTGGTTTTGATCGTTCGGGGCGGCGTTCCTATCAAATTCATGTCATCATCCAAATCACGCAATATCGGGGGTTGATCAGCAGGGGCAGGCTCGGTTTTAGGTGGCGTAGGGACCGCTTTTTCTACCCCATCAAATTTGAATACCACTTCGTTTTTTGCATCATGGGCATCTACGATCACGCCGGGCAGCCCGTTTAATTTCCACGGACCAATATGCACCGGCAAATCCGGGCAAAACCAAACGGTATAATCCCTGCCTTTAAAATGGCCGCTGGCTTTCTGGCAATGCAAGCCGCCAAAAGTTGCCGTGTCGCCGCTGATCTTCCAGTCGATCGCGGGCATTGGGCCTACGATCGCGTATTCGTTCATCAATAGCTGATCCTTCGTCAATAATTTTTGGTCATTCGGGTACTGGTAATATTCAACGTTCGAACCTACACCCCTTCTGTTTATCCTGACATTTCCATCCGGGCTGGCGGCTGCCGCTTCGGCAAATGCTTTCTTAAATTGCGCTTTGTATACTATCCCATCGTAACTTCTGTATGCACCCGCGATTTTACCTACATATAATACCATGTTTTCTGTATAGGGGTGCGTCCGGTCTGTAGTGTCTCTTACGTGGGTAAACTTGTAATGCACCAGCACCCGCGCGGTATCGGGTTTTTGGGCTTCAGCGGTAATAAATGTCCCCAGTAAGGTGACTACTATCAGTAATTGCTTCTTCATAAAGTAATAATTTTAAGCAATACTATATTTTCGTAATGGAGCCCTAAAAACTTTGGTACCAACAGGGGGTGTGGGCAGGTAAAGCAGCGATATTTGTTATTTGCGGCTTATAGGAATGCCGGGAAAGGAGTTCAGGTCGGGCATGATGGCGGATCACAAAACTTGCCCGTTCGCATACTAATCAGCCCGGTTAATCACATAAATTATTGAAGCCGCGCAAAGGTTTCTATTTTTGAATTGATGAAGAGAATAAAAAAGAGACAATTGGCGGAGATCGCGATCCATATCCTTTTTTGGATAGCGGTTTTCTATGCCGTAAATGCGTCAACCAGTTCAGCCATCACCATAAGGATCAGCCGTAATAACAATAACACAGTAATGGAACGCAAAGAAGTATATGCGTTTTTACCTGCCGCCTACATCACTTTAGGGTTGCTTGGTGTTTTATTTTATGGCAATATTTTATGGCTGTTTAAAAAGATACTCTCCTTTCGTAACAACTTTGCGCGTTTCGCTATAGCGGCATGTTGGTTTTTGTTGATTTTTGAGATCGATAATGTGGCGATCAATTTGCTAACCCCTCATGACGCTGTCAAATTCGGGTCTCCGCCTACCCACCAGTTGGATGCTACTTTCAAATTAAAAAGCGGTCCGCCTGTCCCGCCGCCATTTCAAAAAATCGGGCATGTTGTTCCGGATAATGGGCCTCCCCATTTCATAATGGATATGATCGACCGGTCGCAACTGATCTTGTTGCTTCTTTTTTTGGGTATTTTGGGCATCTCCATTGCTTACTTCTTTTTAAAGGAATGGGCGAAAGCCGATGTTGTACGGGTTAAACTGGAGGCAAACCAATTGAGTACCGAAGTTAAATTCCTGCGCTCGCAAATTAACCCGCACTTCCTGTTCAACACGCTCAATAATTTGTTTTCGATGGCGCAGGGAAAAGGTAATGATGACCTTGCTGACGGTATCTCGAAACTATCGGGCATGATGCGCTATATGATCTATGACAGCAATGCCGACAGTGTGCCGTTAAGTAAAGAAATTGAATACCTGGAAGATTGCATCACCCTGAATAAGCTGCGCTATGCCGACAGCGAAGCACAGGTGAAATTTGATTTTCCGGCGCAGCCAGTCGGCGTTACTATCGCCCCGATGTTGTTTATCCCTTTCGTGGAGAATGCCTTTAAACATGGTGTCGCTATCGGGCAAACTTCCGCCATCGATATTGGTATCGCTGTTTCAACTCAAAAATTGATCTTTACCTGCGTAAATCCGAAATATAGCACAATAAAAAAGATGGAAGACGAAAAAAGCGGCATCGGGCTTGAAAATGTAAAACGGCGGCTCGACCTGTTGTACCCCTGCAAACACCAGTTGCAGATCAGCGAAGATAAAGGGAAATATTTTGTTAAGCTTGAAATCGACCTGCAATGATCACCTGTATAGCCATTGATGACGAACCCAAGGCCCTGGAAGTGATAGAACGCTATTGCAGAAAAACCACCCTGGTCGACCTGCGGGCCACCTTTCGTGAACCTGTTAAAGCGATCGAATTTATGAACCGCGAAAAGGTTGACCTTATCTTCCTCGACATCAATATGCCTGATATCAGCGGCATGCAGCTGGTGCAAACTTTGTCGCCCCGACCGATGATCATTTTTACCACCGCCTACAGCCATTATGCGGTAGAAAGCTACGACCTGAACGCATTGGACTACCTGCTGAAACCCATCACTTTCGAGCGTTTTTTGGCGGCGATAAATAAAGCTGCGGGCACCTTGCCCTCAAAAAGTGGTCTAAGCAATGAAGATGAGCCTACCGTTTTCATCAAAAGCGGGCCGCAAACTTACCAGGTTAAAATAGCTGATATATTATATTTAGAGAAGGACGGCAACTACATCACTGTGTTTTTGAAAGATAAAAAGATATTGATCCGTGAAAATATGGGCGATATTTTCGACCTGGTGCCGCAGGCTGATTTTGTGAGGGTGCATAAATCCTACGTGGTAGCCGTCAAACATATCAGCATGATTGAAGTACACCAGTTAAGTATTGGCGGAACAAAAATCCCGATAGGTAGCACTTACCGCGAGCCGCTTAGGGCAAGGCTCAGGTTGAAATGAATTAAAAAAAATTGAGCGATCGGGCGATGTCAGTTGCAGCTTCTTTCGGTCCCGATAGCTATCGGGATTACTAACTTTCGGACTAATTAACAAGCGTTTATTTTTCCCAAACAGCGCCTCTTATTTCCTTCCGTTGCGATAGATCATTATCTGGAACTATCACCGCTACCCAGGGTTCATCAGGCGAGATGATACGGCCCTTCCATTCAAAAGTTAAAGTGTTCCCCGGTTTTAACTGGATTGTTTTTGAACTGTCGGCAATCATCAAATTATCCATACGGATATTAAAGTGATGCGACCCATTCCCGTTTGCTATTACCCTAATGATAACCTCCCCTGTTGCTGAAACGTCCTTCGAGACTTGATAGCTTAGTAAAGCGCCACGACGGCAGTCTAACCGATAAGACGTACCGGGCAAAAAAGTCTGCGTTTGTTCGCCGCCATCGCTGATAACGGTATAGTCACCCTCTGGTACAGTTGTTTTAAAACGACCTGTTGCCTTATCGGGAGCTACGGTAATGATTTGCTTTGTACTAATTTCTCTAAATATTACAGGCGCAGTTGCCCGCCCCTCAACGGTTGCCGGCCCTTCTATATCATTTAACAGCCATATCCAATTGGTTACCGGGTGCCCCCATATCTCTTTATAGGTCCACATGCTTTGAACAGGCCAGTAAGGCGCATCGTCTTCGCCCCTGGTTTGAATGCCAACCGGTAAAGCGCCGACAATATCGCCCGACGAAGGCGTATATAAAGGCGTAAAATCATATCCTTCGCCATACATCGTGCTCTCCGAAAACGGGTTGCGCCCGATGACCCACTCCAGCTGGTGTTCTGCCAGCTGTGCCGAAGCCGGGTCGCCGCGAAGATGCGCGGCGCTTGCCAGGGCCTGGGCCTGCGGCAGAATAGTGCCCGAATTCCCCCTGTAATCCATCCACACCGGGAACAGGCGCAGGTAATGGCCCTTTCCCAACGGCACTCCCTTTAGCACTTGTTTGCGAAACGATTCCTTCCTGCTTTCCGGCACGTTCATATACTCCGTATCAACATAAACAGAGGCCGGCGCCATATTATAAGGCGCCGTGTATTTAGCCATCGTTTTAAGATACTCCGAGTAAAGCGTAACACATGAATACCATTTCATCCAATCGGGATTATCCGGAAATGCATCGCAAAGACCGGTAAGCGCCATCGTAGGAGCTTGTTCACGGCCGCGGTGGCAATAATGAAGGATTCGGTCTTTAGCTGTGGATGTGTAAAAGAAGCCGGTTACCGGGATGTCCCAATCCGGGCGTTTGCGCTGCTGGGCATTCATAATCACGGGCGCTAACTTAACCGCCATTTCAGCATACTTTTTATCACCTGTCGCTTTCCACATCGCTAATGAACAGAGGATGGCCTGCGACGGCAATTCGTCTTCAACATTATTGGAATCGAAATTACCCCGCCATAAATCCTTAGAAGGTTTAACCGAAGGCATCCCTTCCGCAGCAAACTCCCAGTCGGCTTTGGCCGTTTCAAGCGCCTTGGCCGCAAACCGGGGATCAATGGCCTTAAATACCCGGTAGCCGATTGCCTCAACCGAAGCAGCCTCGAAATTTGCCATCGGGGCGTTTTGCGCCGTGGCAACAACATCGTCATCATTGCCAATTATATTGTCAGTCCGGCGGCTGTTGATAGAACCAACATCTCGGAAACCATCGCCAAAACGCGTTTTCAACACCCAGTCGAGCCCCCATTTTGCCTCCTCCAGCACACGGTTGTACAAGGCCGGGTTATTATTCCGCTCATGAAGTTTTTCGGCCATGCTCAACAAAGCATAGGTAATTTCCTCGGTCCCCTCAAAACTTTGCGATAGATCGCCCGCGTCATGCCAGCCGCCATTAATAACGATGCGTTTATCTCCGTGTACGCACAGCCAGTCCTGGTGCTCATCGCCATGTACTCCGGGTATTGCCATCCCGCAGCGTTCCGCATAAAAAAAATTCAGCGCCTTCCAAATCGTCCTTTCATAAACATCAGGGCCGATTCTGAAAGGTTTGGTGGTTACGTTACCAGCCTTTATGATGTATGTTCCAGGGTCCCTGACCCCGGTAAAATCCATAACCTGGAAATTCCCGATATAGGAACTAAGTTTTTCAATAGGCTTCCTCAGCACTGTCTTTCCGTTCGCCTGGTCAATCACGCTGAAATCTTTTGCATTAATATCATTGGCGATTGCACTTTTTTGCGCGCCCGTTTGGTATCCTGTATGGGGGTAAGAGATACGGTCTTTCCATACGTCCCAACCCTCAATTTTATCGGGATCAACTTTTTCCAACTCAAGCTGATCAAAATAGAAATGGATTTTATCCGCTTCGCCAGGGTAGCTGCCCGACAAACCGTACGACATTTCAAACGCCGTAATTTTATCCCTGGCTACATTGCTTATTTCCCAAACCACGTGGTTCCATTGATGATTTTTAAGGACAAGGGAAGTTTGGCCTTCCTGGCCAAAAATCGCCGGCAGTTTTACAGCGCCGTCATTATACAACTGGCAATCGAGCGCGGTGGTATAAAAGCCCGGAAGATCGGGGTATATCCAAAGTGAAATACGGTTATAGGCGGTCCAGTCCTCGCCGTTAAACAATCGCCTCACACCCGACCGGCCCCATCCGCGCCCGTTTTTAGGGGCCGGGCCGGCCAGCCTGGCGGGCGTTGTCATCAGCAATGAATGAGCCCCCTCATGAACATTTTGCCCGGACAGTTCGATGGAAGCCACCGAACTGCTTGAATCTGTTGTTTTTATTACTTTCCGCGCATCGACTATTGCCGTACCGGATGTTGTAAACGAACGCCAGTTATCAAGGCGCTCCATATTATCCAATGTCCGTTTTCTAAAGACCTTTTTGTTAAGCCACCGGTATGCGGCGCCGTCCTTAAAATCCGCTTCCATCGGCTTCCGGACAACATTCGGGCCGGTTAAAAAAACCAGGGCGACAGTAAGGTATAAATATCTCATCAGGTATAAAGCATTAACGCAAACCGGGTTTAATATACAAGATTAAGGATAAAAGAAACGAAAAAAATTGATCGCCGCTGATCTGCTTTTACCTGCCCGTTATCGTTTCTACATCCTCATTAAAAATTCTTTTAAGCGTTTCGCCGCTCAATGCCAGGCCCCGGCCAGTGATAGTTATACATATCCTGCTGATATAAATGCTCATCCGCCATCTCGACTGTGCGGAAGGTGACGCGGAACATCTAAATTTTTTTTTTGGAAATAGCGGTTGGCTGGAATGTCGCAAAGTCCCCAAAAACTTGATGGCCTGACGGGAAAAGGGATGTGGGTAACAGGAAAAATAAAGTTAGGCAAGGAGCTATGGCCGCCTTATATCGTAATAACTGATTCATTTCAGCTAAAAGAGCATAATTTTTCCAGCCCCACCCGACAGGTCAAGGGCGTCTCGCCTCCCATCGAAATAAACGCGCATTGCGCCAGAACCCCGGATGGCAACGGTTTTTGACGCCATGAAGTTTTACCGCGTATTAATGGTTATCATCGCGGGAACCAAACCCTCCGCAGAGGCCTTTAAAACAATTTTTCCGGCCTTGCCTTTCGGCCGTACAATAGCCAGGCATTTGCCTTCAAACGTTTTTCTTTCAGGGCTTTGAAAGCTGGCCAGGTCGGTGGGGTTGGCGTTGCCGACCGCCGCCAGTTTGCCCGCGCCGCTTATCGCGAAGTGTACAGGTATTTCGGCACAGGGCACTAACTGGTTTTTGTCATCCACTACCGATACCATCACATAAGACATATCGTTCCGGCTGTTTTTGATGTTAACACGGTCGGCTTTTAGCAGGATGCGCTTTGGTGCGCCGGCCGTTGTAAACACAATGGTACCGGTTGCTTTGCCATTTTCGATATTTTCCGCAGTAAGCCTGCCGGGCTGATAAGCGAGTTCAAAAACCGCTGTTATGCTTCCGGCATCAATTTTTTGTTCACCAATTACTTTCCCGTTTAGCAATAAACGCACCAACGGCGCCCGCGAAAAAACACGTACAATCATTTGCTGACCGTCCATTCCCGGCCATGTCCAGCTTTGCGACTCATTTGGCCAGCCCCAGCCGCTCACATTTTCAACCATGCCTTTGGGAATAGTTTTGCGCACGGCCATCGCAATGGGCCTGTTACGCCAAACGACGTCGCGGTACCAGGATTGCGGTTTTTTATTGCCGATCAGGTCGATGTCGCCGCACCATGCATCATACCAGGGCCATCCCAGGAAAAACCGGTTCTTATGCGTACTATCCACCGTAGTGTGACCGATAGATGCTTCGCCGATATAGTCAACCGCCGTCCACACAAAATCGCCCAAAATGTAAGGATGCTTTTCCACCATATTCCAGTTTTCCAGTGCTGCCATCGGATAGGATTCAGTACCCATCATAATCCGTTCAGGATATTTTTGGTGATCGTTTTCGTATTCGTTCAATTGGTAATTGTAGCCTCCAACATCCAGTTTGGCGTAGGCGCGGGCCGTGGTATCCCATTTGTAGCCAGGGTGGTCCCAAAAGTGGCATATGGCTTCGGTAACCGGGCGTGTTGGGTCAAGCCGGTGTACCTCGGCCGCCAGTTGCCCGGTAATTCTTAATCCGGAACTATCTGCCCGTTCATTAACTTCATTGCCGATGCTCCAGAAAATAACCGAGGGGTGGTTGCGGTCCCGCAACAGCATGGCATCCAGGTCTTTTTTCCACCACTTGTCAAAATACAGGTGATAGTCCTCCGGGTTTTTACCCCTTTCCCAGCAATCAAATGCTTCGTCGATCACCAGCATACCAAGGCGGTCGCAGGCATCGAGCAATTGCCGTGAGGGTGGATTGTGGCTGGTACGGATGGCATTAAAGCCATTTTGCTTCAGCAGTTCTATCTTCCGCTCTTCAGCCCGGTCAACGGCAGCCGAGCCAAGTGGTCCATCGTCGTGGTGCATACAGCCGCCTTTTAGCAATACCCTTTTGCCATTCAGCGTTAACCCGCCAGCCACATCTACATGAACAGTGCGGATGCCAAACGATGTCTCAACACGGTCGACGATCTTATCCCCGCGCTTAACCTCCGTAATTGCTTTATAAAGATGTGGGTTTTCAACCGACCATAAAACAGGGTGAGGGATATTGATCGTTTGGGAATCGGTAATAGTGGTATCGCGTTGTAAAACCAATTTTTTTTGCACCTGAGTTGCGGTATGAGACTGCGGGTCTATGACTGTGGTCACCAGGTTGAAACCGTTTTGCTCGTTTTGTTTATTGCTGATGGCAGATTTAACGGCAATGGCAGCGTTGTTTTTAGAAACGGAGCCAGTGGTGATGTAAACGCCCCATGGCGCTACCCGCACCGGGTTAGTAACGGTTAGCCAAACATGCCGGTAAATGCCCGAGCCGCTATACCAACGCGAGGTTTTACCCACGTTCCTCACCCTTACTGCCAGTAAATTTTCCTGGCCGGCGGGGTTCAGGTACGCTGTCAGATCGTAATAAAACGGTGTATAGCCATAAGGGTGGTTGCCCAAATGATGCCCGTTTAGCCAAACATCCGAATTCATATAAACCCCGTCGAAATCGATACTGACCAGTTTGTCTTGACTTTCTTTGCCTAAAACAAACCTTTTGCGGTACCAGCCTGTCCCACCATCGGTAAACCCGGTTGGTGAGCTGCCAACTGCGTTTTTATCAAATGGGCCGATGATCTCGCCGGGTTTTTGGTTTGGCAGGTCTTCGATGCTCCAATCGTGCGGTAAATCAACCTTTCTCCATTTATGATCGTCGTAGCTAACCTGCTCCGCGTCGGAAATACTGTCTTTAATAAAAAGCCAACGGTCATCAAAAGGAATGGTGCGCGATGCGATCGAACCGCCATTTTTCTTCGTTTGCGCGTATGCTCCGGCAACAGCCAGCATCAGGCAAATAAATAGTCCTTTTTTCATGATCAACAGGTTTTGAATCTAAAGATAGGGCTTAGGCCGGCTATTTTTTCAATTCATCAATTTCAACCTGCGGCGCCAGTGCTCTGCTCACTTTTTCAACCGTAATGGTTTTTGCTAAGACAAACGATTTGACCAACCTAATATCCTCGCTCGAAGCGGCGATCTTCACTGCATACTTCCCTGCGTCGGCTACCCAGGCGGAGGCATCTGTGTTAAACGAGGCAAGGTCTTTAGCATTTAGGGTGAAAGTTAACGTTTGCGATTCGCCTGGTTTTAACAAGCGTGTTTTGGCAAATCCTTTTAATTCTTCGGACGGCTTGTCCAGTTGTCTTTTTGGTGCGGTCAAATATAGTTCAGCCACTTCCCGGCCCGCTACCTTACCGGTATTGATGATGGTAACCGCAGCGGTTAATTTCCTGTTGAAGGTTGCGCTGCTTAAGGTGAGCTTTGCGTAGGAAAACCTCGTATACGAGAGGCCATACCCAAACTCATAAGCAGGTTTCACCTTAAATGTATTGTAGTAACGGTAGCCTACATAAATGCCCTCCTGATACGTTACTTCCGCTGGTACCGACCTGCCCATCATACCGTTAGTGGCTTTTTCAGGAAATTCCTTGCCGGGGAAGTTTTTGGCCGATGGTACGTCGCTGTAAGACGCCGGGAAAGTAGTTGCCAACTTACCGGAGGGGTTCACTTTTCCACTTAAAACATCAGCGATAGCATTTCCACCTTCTTCACCCGGTTCCCAGGCCAGCAATATCGCGTCTACCTTATCGCGAAAGGTGGTAACATCAATCACCCCGCCGATATTCAGTACGGCGATAACCGGTTTATGTTTTGCATGGAAAGCGTCAGCAACCTCGTTTATCATCTCAGTTTCCTGGCTGGTTAACGCATAGTCGCCGTCTATTTTGCGGTCGTTACCCTCGCCGGCGTTTCTGCCGATGTACACAATAGCTATATCCGATGCATCAGCTTTTTGCGCCGCGCTGGCATCATCAACCTCGTACTCAGGAGCAAACGGCGTAGGGTTCATGATCTCCTGCAGCAAACCCTTTTTGGGGTGCTTTGCGGCATAATTGGCAAGGTAATCCCTATAGCTTTTTTCAAGGGTTGCGTCAACCTTATAACCGGCGTTCGCCAGTCCTTCAGCCAGCGAAATGGCGTACGGTTTGTTCACGTCGCCGCTGCCGGTGCCGCCAGTAATAAGGTCGTAACCATGCGTGCCAAATAGCGCAACCGAAGCGCCGCTGTGCGCAGGGAGGGTACTTCCCGCATTTTTCAATAAAATCATACTCTCCGCAGCTGCCGTTCGCGCTACGCGGGCATGCGCCTTCAGGTCGGCTTTGTTCGGATAATTATAACCTTTAGCAGTAAGCGTTTTCAGCATTACATTCAAAATACCTTCAACGTTTTTATCCAGTACCGCTTCTGAAAGTTTCCCGCTTTTTACCGCATCCATCAGGGCTTTTATCTGCGGCGGCGAACCAGGCATCAGCAGGTTGTTACCCGCCTGCATTTGCGCCACGGCATCTTTGCCGCCAAACCAATCGGTCATTACAAAGCCCTTAAAACCCCAGTCGTTACGCAATATTTTGGTGATCAGGTCATAGCTTTCCGAAGTGTACGTGCCATTAATGAGGTTATAAGAGCTCATTATTGCCCATGGCTGCGATTTTTTTACAGCGATCTCGAAGTTACGAAGGTATATTTCGCGCAAAGCACGTTGGCTGATGATCTCGTTAACCGAGTTGCGGTTGGTTTCCTGGTTATTTGCCGCAAAATGCTTCAGCGTTGCGCCTACTCCCTGCGATTGTATGCCATTAATAATTGCCGCAGCCGACGATCCGGATATGAGGGGGTCCTCCGAATAATATTCAAAGTTTCGTCCCCCCAGGGGATTACGGTGTATGTTGGCGCCGGGGCCCAATATAAAGTCGATGCCGTAAGCTTTAATTTCTTCGCCGAATGCAACGCCTACCCGGTGTATCAATGTGGTATCCCAGCTTGATGCCAGCAATGTGCCCACCGGCCATGCTGTGGAGAATGCGTTAGCGGCCGAGTCTTTAGCGGTCATCGCCCATCGGTGAATACCCGAAGGGCCATCGGCCATGCTTACCGATGGTATGCCGAACTTTGGGATTGGGATAGTATGGCCCGAAACGGCAAAAATTTTGTCAGGTGTATTATCATTTGACCCCATGTTAAGCCCGGGCAATGAAAAACCTTTGCCCACTACTATCTTCACCTTATCTTCAAGGCTCATATGCTTCACAATCTCCTTAACCGGATCTTTGCCGAATTGCGGCAAGCCCCCCTGTGCCAATACACTTTGCCCAATAAAAAGCAATGCCGTACCCGCAAAGCCGGCAATAGTTAGTTTTTTCATATCCGTTTTTAATAGAATCGCTTGTTTAGTGAGTTTCTTTTACCCGCACACCTACTGCATCAAACATGCCCATCAGGCTGCCCTTAACATTGTCGGCATCAACCGGCTCCAGCGTAAGTGTAACGTCGTAGCTTTGAATGGTGAAAGCGGCGGTAATGGTTTTGTCTTTTTCATCAATGGAGGTTATTTTCGTCATTTCTTTACCAGTCGTGTCCTGCACGGCGCCGGTTAATTTGCCGTCTTTGCGTTCAATAACAAAAGTTAATTTCGCATCGCCATTGGGTGTTCCTTTCACTACAACATTCCATTTGCCGGGGAAATAATCGGCGGCGGGAGCAGCGGCAGGAGCCTGCGATGGCGGGGGCGGAGGCGTGGTTTGTGCGTTAGCAGCGAACGAGATGAATAGCCCGGCGACCACGGTAAAAATTAGACTGATCTTTTTCATGATTTTTTTGTTTTAATAGTTGGTTTTTAATATTGCGTATTTTTGACGGAATAAAAGTAAAGTTGTTACATCGCATTTGCAAATTATTCCGTATTTTTTACGTAATGATATTTTTTTTACATTTGCAAAGCACAGGTCACATTGTTGTTTAGGATTTATTGTCCCCCGAAAAATTATGGAACAGGAAGACGCTGACTTTTTTTTGAACACTGGCCAATTTCTCTACAATGTTGGGGTCGACAATGTAATATTCGGTTATCATGAAAAGGAACTGAAAGTATTGCTGCAGCAGCCCATCCCCCTTGACAAGTGGACGGTAACGGGCGGCTATATCAAAAGGACAGAATCCATCGAGGAAGCGGCCAACCGGATCGCTTTCCTGCGAACCGGCTTGAAAGGTCTTTTCTTCCAGCAATTCCGTTCCTTTGGGAACCCGGACCGGTCTAAAGACAATGGGCTAACTGCCGCACATTTGAAGAAAATGACCGGCTTGGATGTCCCCGAAGATTCGTGGATATTTGATTATTTTGTGTCGGTAGCCTTTTATACGCTAACAGAGTTTTCGAAAGTCGAACCAAAGAAAGGTGAACTGGAGGCCGATTGCCAATGGTGGCCGGTAAGCGACCTGCCGCCAATTATGTTTGATCATGCGATGATCATCGCCGAAGCGCTGAAGGCCCTGCGCCTGCATATTGCACATTACCCAATAGGATACGAATTGCTCGAAGAGAAATTTACCTTACCGGAGATACACAGCCTGTACGAAACCATCCTGGGTAAGTCGCTCGATGACCGGAATTTCGCCAAGCGTTTAATGGCAACCGGCATCATTATTAAATTAAATGAAACGAAGAAGATTGGCGCGCACAGGTCGCCGTTCCTTTATAAATTCGACAAAGAAAAGTACGCAGAAGGGTTAAAAAGCGGTGTGGCATTGGCGTTTTAACCATTGCTGACCATGGCGGGTTTTCCTGCCCGCAGGCCCCTTGTGGTTGCTCGGAATTTACCACGCGCGCCGGTCGATTAAATATTGATCGATTGACGAGGGGTGTCATCCCAGGTGGTTTATCTGAAAATCTGGGTACCCGCGACAGGCCAGCCCGGGTTTTCAATCCCACGCATTCTGTAAACTAACCTCAGAATTATTCACAAGAGGCGCCAACTTATGCCAGGGTTAAACGAATATGGCGTTCATTTCACTGTTCAAAAGTGTTCAAAAAAGAGCGGCGCTCTTCTTTGAATCAAGAAGTCACGAACCAGGAAGCTTTTTTCTCTTTTCGTGATTCCTGGCCCTCGTTCTATCCTGCAAAAAAACCCCTAATAATCAATACGCACGTGGTAAATGCTCATCAGCATGCGCTTAAAAATGGTTTTAATGGTTTCGATTTCTTTTAGGGTGATGTTGCTGTCGCTCAGCTGGTTCTGGTCGAGTTTGTATTTGACGATACGGTCGACCAAATCGTCAATGGATTTTTCATCGGGTTCCTTAAGGGCGCGTGAGGCAGCTTCGACGGAATCGGCAAGCATTAAAACGCCTGTCTCTTTGGAAAATGGTATCGGGCCCGGGTAGCGGAAGGTATTTTCATCCACAAATTTCTCGGGGAAATTCTTTAAAAACGACTGGTAAAAATAGTCAACCCGGGTATCGCCGTGGTGCGTGCGGATAAAGTCGATCACAATCTCCGGGATATTGGCTTTTCGGGCCAGCTCCACCCCTTTCCGCACATGGCCGATGATAATTTGGGCGCTTTCCTGGTACTGGAGACGGTCGTGCGGGTTAAAACCACTTTGGTTCTCGATAAAATACAGCGGATTTTCCAGTTTGCCAATGTCGTGATACAATGCCCCGGCCCTAACCAGCAGGGCGTTGCCACCGATGGTATAAATGGCATTTTCGGCCAAATTGGCTACCTGCAGCGAGTGCTGAAAAGTACCCGGCGCCGAAAAAGCCATTTCGCGCAATAGCGGTGCATTTGTATTGGTAAGCTCGATCAGGGTTATATCGGAAGTAATGGCAAATACCTTTTCAAACAGGTAAATAAGCGGGTAGGCCAGCAGCGTGAGGAGCACGCTCACCACGAACGGCAGAAAGTCCATCCAGTCTATCGTCCTGAGGCTGCCCTCGCGGATGAAGGATATCCCCAAAAAAGCAGCAAAATATGTAGCGGTAATAATCAGCGCCGAGATGAGGAATTGCTCGCGGCGGATGAGGTTTTTGATGCTATAGATGGAAACCATCCCCGCTGTAAGCTCAAAATAAGCAAATTCAAAGCTATTCGGCACAAAAAAGCCCGCGATGAGCACCACCAGCAGATGTATATTTAGCGCCAGGCGGGTATCAAACAGGATGCGGATAATGATGGGCACAATGCAATACGGGATATAGTACAGGTTGGGCAGCTCCAGTTTGATAGCCATAGAGAGCGCAAATAGCATCGCTGTAACCACCAGCAGGATAAGGCTCACCAGGCGGTTATCCTCGTATATATCCCTGCGGAAAAGGTACAAAAACACCATTAAAAGGGTGATCATTATGCCGACCAGCAAAAACTGGCCAATCAAAACCAGGCGTGGATCGCCCGTGGTGCGGACGTTATCTTCAAAAGCTTTTTTATAGGATTGGAGTTTTTGGTATACCTCGTCGTTCACTACGGAACCTTTCGCCACGATCACCTCCCCTTTTTGCACCATGCCACGGGTTGTCGAAAGCCCATCTACGGCTTCTTTTTCAAGGCGCGAGGTTAGCTTATTATCAAAAGTTAAATTGGGCTGCAGCCGGTTGCTGATCAGGTCGAGTAAAAAGGCTTTGTCCAGGTCTGTTCGCTCGCTTAAAACACGATCGCAGTAAGCAAGGGCCTGCTCTTTTGTAAAAATATCCGCCGTATTTTTTTCAGTGGCAACATTTTTACTTAAAATAGTCACCTGGTAGTTTTCGGCGCCTTGCTGGTATTTGGCATTCAGGTTTACTACGCCTTTATCATAAACATCCTTCAGCAGCTGATCGCCCTCATCCAGGTATTCGCTGCGCTGACCGTCTCTAAATCCGGCAGTGTGCCATTTGACTGCGAGGTCGCTTTTAAATCCATCGCGCTCGCGATTGCTGAGTTCATCGTCCAATTGATAAATGGGCGTTATGCTGGCCAACACCGCCCTTTCATCATTTTCAATTTCCTGCTGTGATTTTAAAATGGCAAAGTTATACGGCGAGATGAGTTCCTTCTCGTTCCAAATCTTCCCTTTCTCAATATCGTAGCTAAATTTTGCCTGTTTTGGCAGGGTTAAAACAATTGCGCAAACGCTCACCAAAGTCATCAAAAATTTAACGTTGCGGGAGTATTTGCGGAGTATTGCCTTTTGGCGTGTGGTAGCCGTTTTTGCCATCGATATGTTTAACCCTCCAAAAATAACATAATTTCTGCTTTGTGCATTTTTTTGTTGCTTTTATCAAAAGAAATATGATAGCTTTGTGATATCAATTTAAAATCAAAAAATGCCATGAATACAGAGAAAATTATAAACCCTCCGTCGGGCTATGCGGCCTTCGCTTTATTTTTAATATTGCTGGCTGCAAGCATTGGAGCGATGGCCGTCGAAATGTTTGCCATTGGCGTTACAGCAGCGCTTGTCAACTTTATTTTGGTACTGCCGGGGCTGGTTATCGTTAACCCGAATGAATCGAAAGTACTTACGCTTTTTGGAAAGTATGTAGGCACCGTAAAGCAGGACGGCTTTTATTGGGTAAACCCCTTCACCGTTAAGAAAAAGGTATCCCTAAGGGCCTTTAACCTTAACGGCCAGCAATTAAAGGTAAATGACAAGGTTGGTAACCCGATTGAAATTGCAGCCGTAATTGTTTGGCAGATCACTGAAACCGCCAAAGCAGTTTTTGCCGTTGAAAACTACCTGCAGTATGTCAACATACAAAGTGAAGCGGCGGTAAGGCATTTGGCAAATTCATTCCCCTATGACAATATCGAGGACGAAAACGCCACGATCACGCTTCGCGGCGGGGCCGAGCAGGTGAGTGTATTGCTTGAAAAAGAACTGAATGAGCGCCTCGACCGTGCGGGTATTACCGTTTTAGAGGCCAGGATATCGCACCTTGCCTACGCACCCGAAATTGCGCACACGATGTTGCAACGGCAGCAGGCCTCAGCCATTATTTCGGCGCGCAGGCTGATCGTCGAGGGAGCTGTTGGAATGGTTGAAATGGCCCTGGCACGACTATCCGAAAAGAAAATAGTTGAACTTGATGAAGAGCGTAAAGCCGCTATGGTAAGCAACCTGCTGGTAGTTTTATGCGGTGACCGCAGCGTGAACCCCGTAGTTAATACCGGCACGCTATATCATTAATAGAAATGGGAAATTTAAGCGTTTTTGACCCCTGGCACGCCGGCGAACTTACCGTAGCAACCTTCGGTAAGCTTAGCGCAATATTTACCCTGGCTGATGAGATAAAGAACTACGCTGAGATGATCTACCCCGGGAACCGGCAGTTTATTGCCACAATAAATTCGGCGCAGCGCAGTTGGACGCTGCATTCAGGCAAAAATTTCTTTGCAAGGGATATCTTTATAAATGATGCTTCAACTAATCAACAGGCAGCGGTTGTAAAAACCTCCGCTTTCCTGGCGCGGATAAGCATTCATTTCGCTGACGGGCAAATTTTCAATCTTAAGTATCCTACGGTGTTTTCAAAAACACAGCGCTGGTACAACGACCAATTCGGCAATGTATTGACAACAGCGGGGAAGAAATTCACCACCCAGCCAAAACTGAAGGTGATACCCGGTCAAAGCGCTTTTAAAAATAGCGATCAGCTTATGCTGATGATCTTCATAAGTGTCCATATGGTTTATATGCGCAAGGTGTACACCGGATTTGTTGACGATAAATAATGGCGGAAAAGAAAGCATTCATATTGCGGATAAATCCGGAGGTTTTGAAAGAGATCGAAACCTGGGCGGGCGATGAATTCAGGAGCACGAATGGGCAGATTGAGTATTTATTGCAACAGGCCCTGCATGAGCGTAAGAAAAAAATTAAGAAAAGTCCTAAGTCTTAAGTCGAAAGTTCTAAGTCCAAAGCATATTTAATTATGACTTTCGATTTAAGACTTTGTACTTAATATGCACGCATAGCAAATTGATCGCCTGAAAAAGCCTAACTTTGTCTGTCCAAATTTATATCGTTACATGAAGGAAGTAGTTATCGTAGCTGCTACCCGTACGCCAATCGGGAGTTTCGGGGGCAGTTTAGCAAGTTTATCGGCAACGCAGCTTGGCGCTTTGGCGATCAGGTCAGCTGTGGAAAAATCAGGCCTGAAACCTGAACATATACAGGAAGTTTATATGGGTAATGTGCTGTCCGCAAATTTGGGACAGGCGCCCGCTACCCAGGCGGCTATTTTCGCAGGTTTGCCTGTATTGCCGGCAACTACCATCAATAAAGTTTGCGCTTCAGGTATGAAAGCCATAATGCTGGCCGCGCAAAGTATTGCGTTGGGGCAAAATGATATTGTTGTTGCCGGTGGTATGGAAAGCATGAGCAATGTGCCGTATTACCTGGATAAAGCCCGTAATGGCTACCGTTTGGGCAACGGCACACTTACCGATGGCTTGATAAAAGATGGGTTGTGGGACGTGTACAACGACTATCACATGGGCTCGGCGGCTGAATTATGCGCGACTGAGTGTAATGTTAGCCGGGAAGACCAGGATGCCTATGCAATTGAATCTTACAAACGGGCACAACAAGCACAGAAAGAAGGAAAGTTTAGCGACGAGATAACGCCGGTTGAATTGAAAGATAAAAAGGGGGATATTACGTTATTCGCCGACGACGAGGAGCCACATGCTGTTAAGTTTGATAAAATACCAGGCCTGAAACCGGTATTTAAAAAAGATGGCACGGTAACGGCGGCCAATGCTTCCACCTTAAACGACGGCGCTGCTGCTGTTGTGCTGATGAGCGCGGAAAAAGCAAAAGAAATGGGCATAAAACCTTTGGCAAAAATAGTTTCCTATGCTGATGCGCAGCAGGCGCCTGAATGGTTTACTACTTCGCCGTCAAAAGCGATACCACTGGCTTTGCACCGTGCCGGGCTAAAGACCGAACAAATTGATTTTTTTGAGATCAATGAAGCATTTTCAGTGGTTTCAATTGCCAACAACCGGCTGCTCAGCCTCGACCCGGCAAGGGTAAATGTGAACGGTGGCGCTGTTGCAATGGGACATCCGCTTGGGGCTTCCGGCGCAAGGATCATGGTAACCTTATTAAATGTATTGCTGCAAAACGACGGAAAATATGGCGCGGCAGGAATTTGTAACGGAGGCGGCGGGGCCAGTGCAATGGTTATCGAAATTTTGCGTTAATTAGTGTGATGAAAAAAATATGTATCCCTATTGTCCTTATTTTTTTGCTGCCGCGATTAATCTTCGCACAACATTCCGACGAAACGGCTAACATAAAAATGTTGCGTTCATACGAGGATAGTCTGATCGTCATGGGAAAAACCATGGTGAACGACACGGAGGAGACGAAACGCCAGACGGCCAATTATTCATTTATAAAAACGCTGGTAGGTGCCCTGAAAGTGCCGAATTCTTTTCTTTACCCGTTTGATTCGGTTAAAATGGTCAAAATCATCAATTCACCTGACAACCGTTTTCGCATCATTACATGGCCGGTTATGTTTGATGATGGCAGCTATCGGTTTTACGGCACCATCCAGATCAATACCGGTGGCAAGCTTTTGATGTACCCGCTTAACGATGCTTCGTCCGATATAAAACATCCGGAAGACACGATAACCGACAACCACAAATGGTACGGCGCTGAATATTACAATATTATCCCTGTGTACACCCCTAAGCTGTATTACGTTTTGTTGGGCTGGAAAGGCAATACCATAAGATCAACAAAAAAAGTCATCGAAGTGCTGTCATTTAACAATGATAAACCGGTGTTAGGCATGCCGGTCTTCGACGGAAATGGCAAAACACGAAAAAGGATTGTTTTTGAATATAACCGGCAGACGTCAATGCTTCTGCGCTATATTATGGATCAAAACACAATCGTATTTGACCACCTTTCGCCACCCGATCCCAAAATGAAGGACCAAAAAGACAGCTATGGCCCTGATTTGAGCTATGATGGCTACAAACTAAAAAACGGGCATTGGGTGTATGTAGATAACCTGGACATGCGCAATGAACCTGAGAACCGCGACAACGATTATACGGATCCCAAAAAACAGGCGCAAATAGATAAAGCGGCGGCGGGTGCGTCAAACCAGTGATTGTTTTTGTAAGGGTTATAAAAGTTGTAGCTGTTGTAAAGGTTAGGCATCCTGCCAACATGCCCAATTTTGTTTTCTTACCGGGACCCGATTTGAACACCTATACCCAATCAAAAGGTTACAAGCCGCCTAACCACAAAATATTGTTCCAATAAAAGGAAACATAGTCAGTATTTAATTTTGATTTACAGGAATTGTAGTATTTTAGTCAAATTATTTAACTGACCTCATTTATGTCTGACACATCTTTGGCAGCTGATGCTGTCCCAAAAAAATCCCGTTTCCCAAAAGCTGTCCCATTTATTATTGGCAATGAAGCGGCTGAACGTTTTAGTTATTATGGCTTACGGTCCATCCTGGTAACTTTCCTGGTGGCAGGATTTTATAACCCGCATAAAATTCCTGGTTTGGCGCAAAAAGCCGCCGCCCTGGCAAATGAACAAACACACCTATTCGTTGCTCTATCCTATTTCATGCCGCTTTTGGGGGGCCTTATGGCCGATTGGTTCTTTGGAAAATATAAAGTGATCTTGTGGATATCCATGGTGTACTGCCTGGGTAACCTTTTCACCTCGTCGTTTACTACCAGCCTGCCGTTATTTTCATGGGGGTTGGTTTTGATCGCCGTCGGCGCGGGAGGCATTAAATCGTGTGTATCGGCGAATGTGGGCGACCAGTTCGACAAGTCAAACCAGGACCTGTTATCAAAGGTTTACGGCTGGTTTTATTTCAGCATTAACGCCGGGTCAATGATATCCACAATCTTGATCCCCTGGACATATGCTAATTATGGTCCCAGGCTAGCATTCGGTATTCCAGGTATATTGATGGCGCTGGCAACCATCATCTTCTTTTCCGGCCGAAAAATGTATGTAAGGGTACCTCCCGGCGGCGTGAATAAGAACAATTTCGTTTTTATTTCAATATACGCGCTGGCCAATATCGGCAAAAAGAAAAAAGGGCAGGCATTGCTGGATGTAGCAAAGGGTAAATTTGATCCTGAAAAAGTTGAAGGTATTAAAGCTGTTTGGCGTGTGATGTTTGTATTCTTTTTCGCACTGGGTTTTTGGGCGGTTTGGGACCAAAATCTTTCGGAATGGGTACTCCAGCTCGAAAAAATGAACCGGAACATCAACCTGGGTTTTGCAAAATTCACCATTTACCCCGGCCAGGTGCAAACTTTCAACCCACTGATCATATTGATACTTATACCAATATTTAATTATTGGGTGTATCCATGGTTTGATAAAATTGGCCTTAAGACTACCGGGTTGCGCAGGTTTGGCGTTGGTTTGGTACTTACTGCCATGTCATTTGCAGTCATCGCGCTAATACAAACCAATATCGACAAAGGGGGGCATCCGTCGTTTTGGTGGCAGGCGCTGGCCTATATTTTGCTTTCGGCAGCTGAAGTACTGGTTTCGATCACGGGCCTGGAGTATGCCTACACGCATTCGCCAAAGTCTATGAAAAGTACCATGACGGCAGTTTGGTTAATGGTGGTAGCGGTAGGTAATCTTATCACGGCCTGGGTACAAAGTAAAATAAGTGAGGGCGGCTTTTTTGCGAAGCATCTTGCGGGCGCAAATTTTTACTGGTACTTCGACGTATGTTTTATCATGGTGTTCACTGTAGCGTTCCTTATCGTTTCGCCGCACATTAAAGAACGTAATTACATTGTTAATCCCGATGTTGACGCAGCGGACCACAATAAGATCATAGCCGATACCGATAATCTATAACCGGCCAAAAAAATAATTGTAACAGGAAAGTTAATAAAGCTTTCCTGTTTTTTATTTTTAATAATATGAAATCAACTATTTTTGTCGTTTTATTTGAAAGAAACCTAAAGTAGTGCCAGACAGCATCGTTATTATTCCCACCTATAATGAGAAGGAAAACATTGAACGGATGATCCGTAAAGTGTTCTCTCTTCCCTACGATTTCCATATTCTTGTTATTGATGACGGTTCGCCCGATGGCACGCAGGACATTATCAGAGGACTGCAAGCCGAATTTCCTGAAAATCTTTTCATGGAAACCCGCGCAGGGAAACAAGGCCTTGGCACCGCTTATATTCATGGCTTTCGCTGGTCGATCGCTCGCCAGTATGAGTATATTTTTGAAATGGATGCCGATTTCTCGCATAACCCGGACGATCTTTTCAAATTACGCGAAGCATGTATCGAGGGCGCCGACGCGGCAATAGGCTCGCGGTACATCAACGGCGTTAACGTGGTTAACTGGCCCATGAGCCGGGTTTTGATGAGCTATTTTGCGTCGGTTTATGTGCGATTTATAACGGGCATAAACATACAGGATGCAACTGCCGGCTTTATGTGCTATAAACGCAAAGTTTTGGAAACCGTCCAGCTCGACAAGATCAAATTTGTGGGCTATGCCTTCCAGATAGAGATGAAATATACTACTATCAAGCATGGCTTTAAGCTGGTTGAGGTTCCCATCATTTTTACCGACCGCACAGCGGGTACCTCCAAAATGTCGACCCGTATCTTCCGGGAGGCGTTTTGGGGAGTGATACAGATGCGGATAAACGCGATATTCAGGAAATATCCGGAGGGATGAAAAAAGGTGAAAGCTGAAAGGTAAAAGGCGAAAGGTTTTATTGATAATCTTCTACTTCGATCCTTCAACATTTTTTTAAACTTTATAAGTTTAAACTGCCCTTCAATTTACTGAAAATTTCCTTATTATTTCTCTAAATTCGTAAATTAATACAGGCGCGATGTACATAATTTATCATCTGTCATCAGCACAAGAAATAAGCCCTGATATTTTGGATGCTATTAAAGTCGCTTTTAAGTCCAAGCCTATTAAAATTACGGCAGAAGAGGAATTAGATGCTACCGCCTATTTAATGTCGAACCCGGCTAACAAAGCCGCGATCGAGCGATCGTTAGAGCAATTAAAAAACGGAGAAGTTATTTTGGTAAACTTAGATGATCTATGAAGTTTTTTTAGTTCTCTCCTAAAGCATTCAAAGTGTCTAAAGGATTTATTAACAAATATTTAGTTCCTTACTGGATATCGTTCCCCGACAATCAGTATTACCCATTTGGATTTGGTGTAACAGCCTTTTCCGTTGAAGATGCTTATTCGATATTCGAAGAATTTGGATTTGATTATCATAAAACAGCAAAAGAAATTAAAATAATAGAAAACATTAAATACGACGAAATACCATATAGCCATAAAACTGAGTTAAATATGGGTCCGATGGTAGTGCGTGGAATTTGGTTTCCTCATCTAAATTCCGGGCCTTGACAGATACTAACTTTCCCAAATCCGAAATCGAAATTCCGAAATCCGAAATAAAAAAATTAATTTCGTTGGCAATGAACGAGAATTTAGATCCTGCCCCTGAACGCCTCTCCGCTGCCGAACGTGATATTGAAAAAGTGTTGCGGCCGCAGGTTTTTGAGGATTTTACCGGTCAGCATAAAATATTAGCCAATTTAAAAGTATTTGTACAGGCGGCGCGCCAACGCGGCGAGGCGCTCGACCATGTGCTGCTGCATGGCCCGCCCGGACTGGGCAAAACCACCCTCTCCTACATTATTGCCAATGAAATGGGCTCAGGTATTAAAATCACTTCGGGACCGGTTTTGGATAAGCCCGGTGATTTGGCCGGCCTGTTGACCAACCTGGAGACTAACGACATCTTATTTATCGACGAGATCCATCGCCTGAGCCCGCTGGTTGAAGAGTATTTGTACTCGGCAATGGAGGATTTTAAGATCGATATTATGCTTGAAAGCGGCCCAAATGCCCGATCGGTACAAATATCGCTTAATCCTTTTACGCTTGTTGGGGCTACCACCCGTTCCGGCTTATTGACAGCCCCGCTTCGGGCAAGATTTGGTATCAATTCGCGGTTGGAATATTATGATGCCAAACTGTTGACCACCATTTTGCTTCGTTCCGCGTCGATATTAAAAACGCCCATCAGCGAAGAAGGCGCATTTGAGATTGCCCGCCGTAGCCGCGGTACGCCGCGCATTGCCAACGCTTTGCTTCGCCGCACGAGGGATTTTGCCCAGATAAAGGGCGACGGTAATATCGACACCGCCATTGCCAAATACGCGCTTAACGCGCTGAATGTAGATGAACATGGGCTGGATGAAATGGACAATAAAATTTTGAGCACCATTATCGATAAGTTTAAAGGGGGTCCGGTTGGGTTAAAAACCATAGCAACTGCCGTTGGCGAAGATGAAGGTACGATTGAAGAGGTTTACGAACCATTTTTGATACAGGAAGGTTTTTTGATGCGCACAGCAAGGGGGCGCGAGGTTACCGATTTGGCCTATAAGCATTTGGGGAAATTAAGGATTGGGGGAAATCCGTCGTTGTTTTGAAAGTAAGTTTCTAATTCAATCATAGCGATGGGTTTAAAACCCATCGCTATAGATAAAATCCGTATTATCTATTTCATGAAAAAATTATTCTTAATCATCGTACTTTTCATTTCAATCAAATCTTATTCTCAACAAAAAAACAAACTGCCCAACCTGGTTGATTACGTCAACCCGCTAATGGGCAGCGATTCCAAATACGAACTATCCAACGGCAATACCTACCCTGCCATTGCTTTGCCCTGGGGCATGAACACCTGGACACCCCAAACCGGCAAAATGGGCGACGGCTGGCAATATACTTATGCCGCCAATAAGATCAACGGGTTTAAAGAAACCCATCAACCCTCGCCCTGGATGAACGATTATGGCCAATTTGCCATTATGCCGGTTACCGGCCATTTAAAAGTATCGCAAAACGGTCGCGCCAGCTGGTTTTCGCACAAGGCCGAAATAGCCAAACCGTATTATTACAACGCTTATCTGGCCGACCACGATGTCACCGCTGAGATCACTCCTACCGAGCGTACAGCACAATTCAGGTTTACCTATCCGAAAAGTGATAGCGCTTATATAATTGTCGATGCTTTTGATCGCGGTTCATTTGTAAAAGTGATCCCCGGCGAAAACAAAGTCATCGGTTACGCTACGAAATACGCTCGTGGACCATTGAAAAACTTTAAGGACTATTTCGTGATCTATTGCGACAAGCCGATCACAATAGCACAAACCTACAGCGACACTACTTTAACAGACTCCTTATCGCTTCATACTAAACATGCGATGGCGGTTATCGGGTTTAAAACGCAGCGCGGCGAGCAGGTGCACCTACGGGTTGCTTCTTCTTTTATCAGCATTGAACAGGCTGAACTTAACTTAAAAAGAGAGCAGGGAAACGACAGTTTTGAAGCTACCGAACAAAAAGCGAAAGATGTTTGGAATAAAACCCTAAACCATGTTGTGGTTGAAGGCGGAACCGTTGACCAGGAACGCACTTTTTATTCCTGCCTGTACCGGATGTTGTTCTTTCCAAATAAGCTGTACGAGGTAGATGCCAATAACCAGATCATGCATTACAGCCCTTACAACGGTAAGGTGATGCCCGGTTACCTATTTGGCGGAACCGGATTTTGGGATACTTTCAGGGCGCTTTACCCATTTCTAAACCTGGCCTACCCTCATATTGTAAAAGAAATGCAGGAAGGCCTGATTAACGACTATAAAGAGGGTGGTTGGCTGCCGGAGTGGTCAAGCCCCGGATACGCAAACGTTATGATCGGCAACAACTCAGCTTCTGTAGTTGCCGAAGCTTATTTAAAAGGTGGCCGGGGGTATGATATCGAAACTTTGTACCAGGCGCTTGTTCATGGGGCAAATAACGTTGGCCCCAATGGTACCGGTCGCGAGGGTGTTGAATATTATAACAAACTGGGTTATGTGCCTTATGACGTGAAGATCAGCGAAAATGCCGCCCGCACACTGGAGTATGCGTATGACGATTTTGCCATTTACCAATTGGGGAAGGCGCTGCATAAACCGGAAGCCGAAATTGCGATTTATAAGGAACGGGCCATGAACTATAAAAAACTATTCGACCCGCAAACCGGGTTAATGCGGGGCAAGAATAAAGACGGCTCGTTTGAAACGCCCTTTAACCCCTTTAAATGGGGCGACGCTTTTACCGAAGGCAATAGCTGGCATTACACCTGGGGGGTCTTCCAGGACATTAAAGGTTTGGAAACATTGATGGGCGGTAAAAAGCAGTTTTTAGCGAAGTTAGATTCGGTTTTTATTTTGCCGCCAATATTTGACGACAGTTATTATGGCGAAGTGATCCACGAGATACGTGAGATGCAGATCGTCAACATGGGTCAGTACGCCCACGGTAACGAGCCGATACAGCACATGCTTTATTTGTATGACTATGCGGGCGAGCCATGGAAAACCCAATACCATGTTCGCGACGTAATGAATAAACTATACTTCGCGACGCCAGATGGCTATTGCGGCGATGAGGACAATGGCCAAACATCGGCCTGGTATGTTTTTTCGGCTTTAGGCTTTTACCCCGTGTGCCCGGCAAGCGATCAGTATGAACTTGGTGCGCCGCTGTTCAAAAAGATCACCCTAAATTTGGAAGATGGCAAAAAAGTGATCATCAATGCGCCGGGCAACAGCGATAGCAATATCTATATAAAAAACATGACGTTTAACGGCAAACCTTACGATTTGAACTGGCTAAGCCACCGCTCATTAATGCAGGGCGCTGTCATCAATCTTGATATGTCGGCCCAGCCAAATAAACAAAGAGGTGTAAAAGATGCTGACTTTCCATATTCACTATCAAATGATAAATAACATGAAAACCCTTTTCTCAGCCCTGCTTTTGCTTGTCTTTTCAAGCGCGATAGCTCAAAAACCTATCCGTGTATGTGTTGCCGGTTTAAACCACGATCATGCCCATGGTATTTTAAGGCGCTATAACGATGGCACGGTGGATATTGTCGGCATTGCCGAGCCTAATAAGGAACTATGGGTGAAATATGGCAAGCTATACCATATCCCTGATTCGTTATTTTACACCGACCTTAAGCAAATGCTGCTGCTGAAAAAGCCGGATGCCGTTTTGGGCTATAACGCGGTCGGAAATCACGTGGATATAGTAGAAATATGCGCGCCAATGCACATCCCGGTGATGGTGGAAAAGCCCCTGGCGGCCACACTTGAACAAGCAAAACGCATTGAAGCCCTTGCAAACCAGTTTCATATTAAAGTTTTGGTGAATTATGAAACGGAATGGTACCCATCCAATTATTACATTTACAATACTGTGGCATCGGGCACTATCGGCGGTATCAGGAAAATGGTAGCACATGACGGTCACCAGGGACCGGTGGAAATTGGCTGCAGCAAGGAATTTTTGGCCTGGCTTACCGACCCGGTACTAAACGGCGCCGGCCCAATTAACGATTTTGGCTGCTATGGCGCCGACCTGATGACCTGGATGATGCACGGGCAAAGACCGATTGCCGTTACTGCTATTGCACGCCATTATAAGCCGAAGATATACCCAAAGGTAGAGGATGATGCCACCATTATCGTGGAATACCCTGGCGCCACCGGGCAAATAGAGGGCTCGTGGAGCTGGCCGTTCGGCATAAAAGATTTTGAAGTTTTTGGCGAAACCGGTTACCTGCATGCATTGGATACCAGTCATATTGTAAGCCGGATGCGCGAAAATATCAAAGGCGCTACTAATGCGCCTCCGCTGGCGCGGCCAATAAACGATAATATCCTTTATTTAACCGCGGTATTGCGCGGCCGGCTGCCGGGGACTGACGACCAATCCTCGCTGAATTACAATATGGTGGTGATGGAGATATTGGATGCGGCGAAACGTTCGGTGAAAGAGGGTAAAAGGATTGTGTTGTAGCTGTCTGGACACGATTTTTAAGATTGATTTGATTTGGTTGATCGCGGGTATTTTAAATTACTTTAAACTTTTTGTTGGTTTTGTTCTTTGTTAACTGAAAACAAAATTGTGTTACATTTGCCCACTCAAATTTCGCCACTCATTTTATGTTAAAAAGAACACTCCCGCTTATTGCCCTTTCTTTTTGGGGCCTCAGTTCATTTTCCCAGTCAAATAATGCGGCTATTTTAGCCCGCAAACAGGTACCTGTTGTTTGCTACCACCAGATTCGTGACTGGCGGCCAAAGGATAAACCTGTAGATAAGGACTATATTATTCCGCCGGCTGCGTTTAAGGCCCACCTGAAGATGCTGGCCGACAGCGGTTACCATACCATACTGCCCGATCAGCTTTACGCGTATCTTACCAAAGGGACTCCCCTGCCCAGCAAGCCCATTATGCTCACTTTTGACGATACCGACGTGGACCAGTGGGACATTGCCCGGCCTGAAATGAAAAAATATGGTTTTAAGGGCGTTTTCTTCATCATGACCGTATCATTGGGCAGGCCACATTATATGTCTGCAGCGCAGGTTAAACAGCTGTCGGACGAGGGGAACGTGATTGCCGCCCATACCTGGGATCATCACCGGGTTGACCGGTATAAACACAACCCCAACCCCAAAAAGGACGACTGGGTAATTCAAATAGAGAAACCTACCAAAAAATTGGAGGAGATCACCGGCAAAAAGGTTGATTATTTTGCTTATCCTTTTGGCGTATGGAAGAAACCGACACTGCCCGAGCTTAACAAATACGGGTTTAAAATCGCATTCCAGTTAGCTGACAAACGCGACCCCGATTATCCGCTATTAACGGTAAGGCGCATTTTGGACAGCGGGTATTGGACAGTTGCTACCTTTGGAAAAAGTGTGAGAAGCAGTTTTAAATAAGAAACATAACAGATTTGACAACTCCTTTTAGAAAGTTGTCAAATCTTATCGTTTTTGAGCGAAGGGAAAAATCTTAAATGCTTTGCATTCCAGTCGTTCAGACGGCAATGTCGCCTTAATATCCATCGCTGTCGCTCAGGATGACAAAAACTCGCTTTACCCGGGATGACAAAAGCTTCGCTGTCGCCCGAAATGACATTACGTTTCCTGAGTCAAAAGTATTGTCCGAAGGACTCCTGCAGAGAGTCTTAAGTCAGAAAAGCGCAACCTCAACTTTTGGACTTGCGACTAAATTACTTTTAACTTAACACTACAGGTTCTCGCCCGCTGGCCCCTGTCCTTTATTGGACGATTTTTCCAATTCTGACGCCAATTGGTCATTATCTGAAGGCGGCCCGGGCTTATCATTATTCGAAAAGGCTTTAACGCCGGACTTGCCCTCTTTTTGTTCGAATTGTGATTTTCCTTTTTCAGGAATTCCGGGTTTTGAAGGTCTGTTTTTTTTATTTAATGTTTCCATCGTGTTACTCATTATTTTTTTGATGCCCAAATAATGGCTTCATCCATTTTTTTTAATGGAAAATTTTTAAACCTACCGGGGATAATGTATTTGAAAAGGTCGCTATAACCGCGTATCCCGGATTCGTCGGACACGATCGCAACCTTATGCCATCTAAAAAAATGCTTCAGGCCAATCTTCACATTTCCGCACCACATGCCCGAAGCAAAATTTTTTATCTCCGTTTCTAAAACCAGTATAAAATTTATCTTTCCATTTTTCCTTACCAGTTCGTCAAGTAAACCCGCCAGCAACGTTAAATAATCTTGTTCGGTAACAAGGTCGTAAGCATGGATACCTGCCACATGGGGCGGTAAATCAATAATTAGCCGTAGCATGTGCCAAATATTTGCATAACTTAATGCAATAACCACACCACATCTTCAGGATTTGTTCTTTTTTGTTAAAATAATATCTCTTACGTTAATTTCCGGATAGCTTACGGCCAAAATACCAAAGCTGTTTATGGTATATTTGCACGTGCAACAATCCGGGATAAAATACAGCCAATTCATAAAAAACGAAGCCCGGAGACTGGGTTTCCTGTTTTGCGGAATTTCGAAGGCCGGCTTTCTGGAAGAGGAAGCGCCAAGACTGGAGGCATGGCTTAAAGCCGGAATGCAGGGCGAAATGAGCTACATGCAGAACCATTTTGATAAACGGCTCGATCCGCGGCTGCTTGTTGATGGCGCAAAATCAGTGATATCGCTGGCGCTGAATTATTATACGGATGAAGTCCAGGCTGATCCGCTCAGCCCCAAAATCTCAAAATATGCCTATGGTACTGATTACCATTTCGTAATAAAAAGCAAGCTGAAGGAACTGATGGCGGCAATAAGCGAAAATATCGGCGAAGTGAACGGCCGTGCCTTCGTAGACTCGGCGCCGGTGCTGGATAAGGCCTGGGCAAAAAGGGCCGGCCTGGGATGGATAGGTAAAAACACCAACCTGATCAGTAAAAAGGCCGGTTCATTCTTTTTTTTAGCAGAGTTGATCGTTGACCTGGAGCTTGAATATGATATTAAACCCGCCGCGGACCATTGCGGAACCTGTACCAGTTGCATCGATGCCTGCCCCACGCAGGCAATAGCAGCGCCTTACGTGGTTGATGGCAGCCGTTGTATCTCCTACCTAACCATCGAGCTGAAAAATGAAATACCGGGAGAATTCCGTGGGAAAATGGATAACTGGATGTTTGGCTGCGACGTTTGCCAGGACGTTTGCCCCTGGAATAAATTCTCCGTGCTGCACCAGGAACCGGCATTTAATCCTCATCCCGACCTACCCCACCTTAATGCAAAGGATTGGGAGGAAGTTACCGAAGAAATCTTTAAAAAAGTGTTTCAGCATTCCGCCGTAAAACGCACCAGGTTTAGCGGGCTGAAAAGAAATATTGATTTTCTGAAAAAACAGGTTTAAATTTTTTATTTAGTCCGGTATATTTTTTACAGGCCTTTTTTAAACTTATCCGCCAGCATTTTAAGCATGTCCTCATTTACCGGTTTAGCCGGCTCTTCGTCCTTCTTTTTAAACGGCTTGCGCGTAAAATTGTCATTGTGATGATGATTGTGTTTAGGCGCGAATGGTTTGGCAGATTGCTCCTTCTTCTCCGATGAATGCTCCTTGCCAGCCGGCTGCTGTTCTTTAACAGGGGTTTGTGGCGCCGCCACAGGTTGAATGGCTTCTGCCTGCTCGGCCGGTTTTGATTGCTCAACCGGTTTGGTTTGAATAACAGGTTTTGCCTGGCGCTCAGCCGCTTTTTTAGCGCTCCAACGGGTGTATATTTCTTCCAGCTTGCGTTTGGTATACAGCGGGAAATCGCCATTCATCATCCACGAATAATAGCTGGGTTCAATTTTAAACACCTCTTCAACCGTTTTTCCTTTATGCTTCCCGAAGTTAAAAATCTCGTGGCCTTCTTCATTAAATACCATTCGCCCGGCAAAATCTACCGGCCGGTTCAGGTTGGTGAACTGATGCAGCGCTTCAATGTCATTCATAACCGGGTACATCACGTTCCCTTTTTTGTCTTCCCAGGGCGTTTTTTCATACTTAGCCAACTGGGCCAGCAAAACTTCCATTGTGGCGCGCGTATCAGCCTCAGCTGAATGGGCGTTGATAATATCTTTCTCGCAATAAAACTTGTAAGCAGCTTTCAGGGTGCGCTGCTCCATCTGGTGAAAAATATTCTGCACATCCACAAAATGACGGTTTTCGATATCGAACGGCACACCGGCGCGCAAAAACTCCTCCATCAGCATCGGTATGTCAAACTTATTTGAGTTATAACCTGCCAGGTCGCTGTTGCCGATAAAACGCGCTATAAGCGAAGCTACTTCTTTAAAAAAAGGCTCCTTTTTCACGTCATCATCGTAAATTCCGTGTATTAATGAAGACTCCAATGGGATCGGCATACCCGGGTTGATCCGCCAGGTACGTACTTCTTCCTGGCTGCCATTGGGCGGATGCAGCTTGATGATCGATATTTCAACAATACGGTCGGCGCCAACATTTGTACCTGTGGCTTCAAGGTCGAAAAATGCCAGCGGCCGTTTTAAGTTTAATTTCATTTTTTTGAGTGCAGATAGCGAATGGGCGCAAAGGTCATAAAAAGAATTTGTACTAAAAATTTTTAATTCTCTATAAATATACCCATTGAAACCCTATTTTTAAGGACTGGTTAATATTGATCCAAATAATGAAAAAAACCTTACTCACACTGGCAATCCTGACCTGCCTTTGCCGCGTGGCTTTTACACAGGATTTTCCTTACGGACAGACTTCGACGGACGAGTTAAAAATGTCCAGATACGCAAAGGATACTTCGGCACATGCAGTGGTTTTGAACGAATATGGTAAATCGGAAATTGCTGTGGCGAACGACGACAATATCAAGCTTCGGTTTGAATACCATGTGAAAATTAAAATATTTGATGCCAGGGGTTTTGACGAAGCAACGAAAGAAATTGAATTACGTAATTACACCGACAAATCGGAGCAGGATGAAGTGGAGAAATTGACAGGGACAACGTATTCCCTGGCGGAAAACGGCTCGGTCACGAGGGCGGAATTTGATCCTTCCAAGGAATATATTACCCGCAACTATAAGGAAAAAAGCACTTTAAAATTTACAATGCCGGCACTCGCTCCGGGATGTATAATTGAATACAAATACACTTTGGTAAGACCGATCGGGCTTTGCCTCGAACATTTTCAGCCCTGGGAATTTCAAAGCGATATACCAAAAGTGTATTCAAAATACGAAGCGCTTATCCCCGGGCATTTTACCTACAACGCCGCCCTGCATGGCTTTTTGAAGCTTACCGAAACTAAGGCGGATGTGCAGCGGTCCTGCTTCTCCGCCGCCGGATCTAGCAGTGACTGTTCGGACCTGGTGTACGGGATGGCCAACGTTCCGGCTTTTGTGGAAGAAGAGTTTATGACGTCGGCCAGGAACTATCGCTCATCGATAACTTTCGACCTGGTGGAATACACAAGCCCTTTTAACGGGGAGAAATTCAAAGGTACGACAGAGTGGAGGAATATCGATTACAACTTGAAGGATGCCTATTCCTTTGGCGGCGAATTAAAGAAGACGAGCTATTTTAAAGACAGAATGGTACCGATAACTGCGGGCCAGGCCGACGACCTCGGGAAAGCAATGGCTGTATATGCTTATATGCAGCAGCATTATAAGTGGAACAACTATGAAGGGGCGTATAGCTATGATGGGGTAAAAAAAGCTTTCGAATCCCATAGCGGCAGCGTGGCCGATATCAACCTGGGATTGATTGATGCCTTAAACAGCGCCGGTATTAATACTGAAGCTGTTCTTGTTTCTACCCGCGAAAACGGCTTTGTCAACGACCTGTATCCCGCTGTTAACGAGTTTAACTACGTTATCGCAAAGGCGAATATCGGGGATAAAAGTTACTTCCTGGACGCAACCGACCGCATGCTGCCGTTCGGAATGCTTCCATTCGAGTGCCTGAATGACAAGGGCCGGGCTTTTAACCTGGACAAACCCTCCTACTGGGTTGATCTGAACCCTTCCCAAAAAAGAGTGAGCACCACCATGCTGGATCTGACCCTCGCCGAAGACGGTAAGTTAAAAGGAACGATTACCCGTTACTCATTTGGTTACGAAGCCTACGAAACGCGGGTAGCTATCAAGAAATTCACCACACAGGACGAGTATGTGGCTGATTTTGGCGCTCAACTGCCCAAAGTAAAAATATTAAAATCTGAGATCACCGACCTTGACAGCTTAGACAAACCACTAACCGAAAAATATGAGGTAGAGATCAGAACCGGTGACAAAACAGGAGCAGGAAGTTATTCATTTAACCCTTTCTTTTTGAGTAAAATCGCAACCAACCCTTTCAAGCTTGCCGCACGTACTTACCCTGTGGATATGGAAGTACTGAGCGAATACCGCACGGTACTAACCGTTCACCTGCCTGCTGGTTATAGTGTTGATTCGCCGCCGCAAAATATTTCCGAAGCACTGCCAAACAAAGGGGGAAGGTTTTTAACCGAGTTCAGCTCCGAGGGCGACTCATTCACGTTCTCGCACATCATCCAGCTGACCAAGCCTGTTTTCCAGCCTGAAGAATATCCATATCTTAAAGAGTTTTACAACAAAATCATCCTGTCGGAAAAGGCTGAAATGGTATTCAAAAAGAAATGAGGAAACAAGCTTTATCAATTTTATTGCTGGTGACGGGTTTTACAGCTGTGAGCGCCCAGCAAAATTATGAAGTCGGTCTCATCCCAAAAGAGCTGCTTACCCATGCAAATTCAGTGGTGAGAGACGAAGAAACAAGCATACAGGTTAAAGACCTGGACAATGCCGTGGAGCAAGTAAAAAAAGCGGTCACCGTTTTAAATACCAATGGCGATGAAAATGCGCACATTGTTATTTATTATGATAAAAACGACGTCGTCAGAAATATTAAAGGTGTGGTTTACAATGAATTTGGTAAACAAGTTGCAAAATTCTCCGGGAGCGATTTTTCAGACGTCAGCGTTGGCGACGGGTTTTCTCTTTTTGAGAGCGCAAGGGTTAAGCACTACCTGCCTGCAGTAACCGAGTATCCTTACACTATCGTTTATGAATACGAAGTGAAGTCGAAACAAACGCTCACCTTTAACGCGTGGAGTCCGATTGACAACTTTGACGAATCTGTAGAAAAAAGCAGCTTTGTATTTAGCTGCGGCCGCGACTTTACTGTCCGGTATAAAGCGTTGAACATAGCCGGCAAGGTAGTTATCGGCGTCAATACAGATAAAGACAATACGTATTCGTGGCAGGTAAATAATGTGAAGGCGATCAAGGATGAACCGCTTAGTCCTTACTACCGGAACGTTATCCCGATGGTTCAGATTGCTCCGCAAAAATTCACTTATTACGGCATCGATGGTACGTTTACCAATTGGACCACGCTGGGCAAATGGATATACGACAAACTGGTAGCCGACAGGCAGCAGCTTCCACAAGAAACTATCGACAACATAAAAGAGATAACTAAAGATATCCCCGATCCCAAACTGAAGGCGAAAAAAATTTACGAGTATATGCAGCACAAAACCCATTATGTGAGTGTGCAGATCGGCCTCGGCGGTTATCAGCCCTTTTTGGCATCGGATGTTGATAAACAAAATTACGGTGATTGCAAGGCATTAGTCAACTATACCCAGGCGCTCTTAAAATCGGTAAATATCGATTCGTGGTATTGCATTGTGGAGGCCGGCAGCCGCTACAAGGTAAGTATGCAAAGCGATTTTGCAAGTATGGACCAGGGTAACCACATTATTTTATGCCTCCCCTTTAAAAACGACACCACCTGGGCTGATTGTACCAGTCAAACGATACCATTTGGTTATTTAGGAGATTTTACGGATAACCGCACCGTACTGGCATGTACTGCTGATGGAGGCAAACTGCTACAGACGCCTAAATATGGCCCGGACGCTACCATAAAAAGCAGGATTGCTGATTTTACGATAGGCGCCGATGGCGTGCTATCAGGCACGATGTCCACTACCTTTAAAGGAACCTATTATGATTACCGCGATGAGCTGCTTAATCAATCAGGTACGGAACGAAACAAAATACTGCAAAAAATTTATCCGCTCAACAACCTGGAGATTGGTCATTACGAGTTAAAACAGGATAAGAGTTTTGAACCCTGCACCACAGAAAACATCAAATTGACGGCCAGAGATTACGCATCATTTACCGGCGGGAAATATTATTTTTCTGTAAACGCGATCAATCGTTTTGAAGAAACATTGCCGCAGGATATAAACCGGCAAAATAATGTTTACATCAGCAATGGTTTGACGGACCTGGACGATGTTACCTATGCCATACCGGCAGGATATCACCTGGAAAAAACACCCTTAAATATTTCAATTGACAAACCCTTTGGTAAATACACGGCAACGATGGAACTGAAAGGCACCCAGCTAACTTATAAACGCAAATTTGAGCTGATTGACGGCACCTACGGCAAGGAAACTTACCAGGACGTAATCGATTTTTACCAGGATATAGCGGATGCAGACGACTATACGGTGAGCCTTGTGAAAAATTGACTATTTGCTGAAAATAATAAGGCCCAGGATGATGCCGATGATCATGATGACATAAAGCAAAATTTCAGTACCGGCGAAACGCTTGTATTTCGTCCAAAAACTGTATTTTTCTTTTTCGTCGGGCACAGTGCAAATATACCTAAAAACAGCTAATCTTTATTCATTATGAGCACGCGTGAAGAAAATGAGATAAAAAAAGAGTTTCAACTCGAACGTATCATATTTTTTAGCGACGCGGTGTTTGCCATCATCATCACCATTATGGTACTGGATGTAAAACTGCCGGATGTGGTGAAGTATTCAACGGAAACGGAAGCAAAATCAGCCTTTTTCCAGGTATTACCCAAACTCACTGCGTTTATTGTCACCTTTTTTATGGTAGGTCGGTTTTGGATGAGGCATTTGCGCATATTCAGTTACCTGAAAGACTATAATGCACCACTGGTATTTATCAACCTGCTTTATTTATTGAGCGTTTCGCTGTACCCTTTTGCGCTATCCTTCATTTTTAACGGCGGACGACTAATGAAATACACCTGGGTGGTTTATACTTACATCAGTATAATTAATTTTACCACTTTTACGGAAACGCTGCTGACCGGCTACCTTCTCAGGAACAAAGAATTATTGTGCGTAAGAGACCCTGAAATGGAAAATGTTTTGAGATGGAAAATTGTCCGGATCAACTATTTTGCCGTTCCGGCTATTTTCGTCCTCCTATATTGTACAATAGAATTTGAGTTTGATAACCGTATATTTTTCGGACTGTTAATAAGTTATTCCGTTCTGATAAGGGTATTAACTTTTGTGTACTATCGCCATCATAAAAGGGACAGAATTACCATTGCGTCTCTTTTCAGGCGAATAAAAGTCGAAGATCATCCGGCGAAACCACCAAGAATTCATAAAAAATAAGTGCGGTTACCTGCCGGGCTCTTGTGTATTGGCGCTGTCGACAACAATCGAGCCGCAGCGCGAAAAGTATTTGTAAGTGTAAGGATCGTGCAGCCGGGTAATAATTACGCCCTTGCTGGAGCTGGCGTGCACGTAATAGCCATTTTGCAGGTAAACGCCCACATGGCTGAATTTTTTTCCGTCGTAATCAAAAAACACAAGATCACCTTCCGCCAGGTCTTCCTCATATTTACGTTTGATGATATTTATTTGCTGGCTGGTTGACCGGGGTATGTTTACATTGTAAACCTGCTGCTCTAATAATTGGGCCAACCCAGAGCAATCAACACCACCCTTGTCCTGGCCGCCAAACCGGTACGGGGTTCCCATCCAATCGTCAACAAACTCGTAAAGCCGCCCGTTTTGAATAGCGTTCCTGTCCACCCCTAAAATATCCGCATACTTTTCGGCTACGCTTTGCTGTGGTTTTACCAGCTCGCCGGCTTCGCCGCGCATGGCTGCCCGGCGCGCATGACACGAGGATAATGCAATCATCAAACCCAATAAGCCACAATACAGGTAATGTATTTTTTTCATCTTTGTAAAAATAATCTACAGCAAAATTTATTTATTTGGGTTTATATTAACATATTAACATCCCCCCGGCTAATCAGCTTACATTTACGGACTAAAGGGGTTTAAGTTTCAAAATAATGACGGATAAAACAAAAAATTGCGAAAAATATATTGGTATAAATTATGCCCACCGGGAATTTAAGTTGAAGAGATTATTACTAACCGTTATTTGCCTTTTCGCTTTGGTGCAGGCGCATAGTCAAAGCTTGTCGGCAAAGGAATTGATCAATCTTTTAGATAATCCGGATAAAAGCGGGTTTCTAAAATCCCGTTCGTTCACAGTCCTGGGATCAGACATAAGCGAAACGGGGGATTCACAGCACTTTCAAAAAAATGGAGGCAGCGGCCGCCAGGAAACCATCATAGTCACCGAAACGCTCGTCTCCTATTTAACGCGCAACAAAGCATTCATTATCAATCTATTAAACCAGCTTAAGCAGCATTTTAAACAAACGGTAAAGGATGATAATGCCGAAACCGCATATTACCTTTTCTCCGCAGGAAAAGGCAAAAACGTAAGTATAAACATGTTTAAAACATCGACCAGTTACTATAGCCTCGAAGTGATCAAAAAGTCAGATTAGTCCTAAAGTGTCGCCACCGCTAAAGCTATGGCAACCGATACAAAAAGTCCGAAAGACTAAACTACAGGAAAAGACTCACATAATTACTAAGTCTGGTCAGGTTCCAGCTATCCTTTGATTACCCGCTGTATCTCGTCCAGCTTCATCAGCGCCTCAACAGGGGTTAACGTGTTAACGTCGAGGTTATTCAGCGTATCGCGTATTTTAACCAGTACTGGGTCGTCGATGGAAAACATCTGCATCTGAACGGCCTGCTTTTGCACTTTGCGGATGCTTTCCTTGATGTGCTCCCCTCCTGTCCGTTCGGCCTCCAGTTTTTTTAATATTTCATTGGCGCGGCTGAGCACTTTTTGAGGCATCCCGGCCAGTTTGGCTACGTGGATACCAAAACTATGCTCGCTGCCGCCGGGAACCAGTTTGCGCAGGAAGATGATCTGGTGGCCAACTTCCTTTACGGAGACATTGTAATTTTTTATCCGGTTAAAGCTGTTGCTCAACTCGTTTAATTCGTGGTAGTGGGTAGCAAACAGCGTTTTGGCCCGGGCCTGGGGTTGGTTGTGTAAAAACTCAGCGATGGACCAGGCGATGGATATGCCATCATAAGTAGATGTGCCGCGGCCGATCTCGTCAAGCAAAATAAGACTTCTGTCAGACAGGTTGTTCAAAATGCTCGCCGTTTCGTTCATCTCCACCATAAAAGTCGATTCACCGGATGAAAGATTATCCGAAGCCCCTACCCTGGTAAATATCTTATCAACCAAACCTATTGCCGCCGTTTTTGCCGGTACGAAACAGCCCATCTGCGCCATCAGTACAATCAGGCCTGTTTGCCGCAGCAGCGCCGATTTGCCCGCCATATTCGGCCCGGTGATGATGATGATCTGCTGGGTTTCCGAATCCAGGTAAACATCATTGGTAATGTATTCCTCGCCAAGCGGGAGCGTTTTTTCGATCACCGGGTGCCGGCCACCCTTGATGTCGATCACCCTGCTGTCGTTGATCTGCGGTTTTACGTAGTAATTTTTTATAGCGATGGTGGCAAAATTGAGCAGCACATCCAGCCGGGCCACCAATTGGGCATTCAGCTGAATCGGCTTGATATACTCGGCAAGTGCGTAAACCAGGTCGTTAAACAAAGTTGTTTCCAGGGCAAATATCTTTTCTTCGGCGCCTAAAATCTGTTCTTCATACTCTTTTAATTCCGGCGTGATGTAACGCTCGGCATTTACCAGGGTTTGCTTGCGTATCCACTCCGACGGAACTTTATCGCGGTGGCTATGGGTAACTTCTAAGTAATAGCCAAATACATTGTTAAAGGATACCTTTAAAGACGGTATCCCGGTAGTTTCGGCTTCGCGTTTTTGTATCTCGAGCAGGTAACCTTTACCGCCGAAGGCGATCTTGCGCAGTCGGTCGAGTTCTTCGTTTACCCCCTCGCTGATCACTCCGCCCTTTACCAGCATTACAGGTGGTTCGGCGCTTAATTCCCTTTCTATTTTTTCGCAGATGAGCGTACAGGGGTTTAGCTGCTCCGCAATTGCCTGCAATGGTGGGTTTGCCGACGTTTCGCCAATCTTTTTAATCGTATTGATGGCGTTGAGCGCTTTTTTTAGTTGGGAAACCTCGCGTGGATTTGCTTTTTGCAAGCCGACTTTCGAGATGAGGCGTTCCAAATCGCCGATGAGACGGATATTTTGCTTTAGCTCTTCACGCAATTCCTCATGTTCAATCAGGAACTCCACTACGTTCAGCCGGTCGTTAATGGGTTTTATCTCCTTCAGCGGCATCACGATCCACCGGCGAAGCAGGCGTGCACCCATCGGCGAGCAGGTTTGATCGAGCACCTCCACCAGCGTATGCGCATTTTCATTTGCCGAGCCCACCAGCTCCAGGTTGCGCACGCTGTAGCGATCCAGCCATAGGTACCGGTCCTCCTCTATCCTGCTGATAGCTGAAATATGCTGCAGGTTGCGGTGCTCTGTCTCATTCAGGTAATGCAGGGCGACCCCTGCGGCGATGATACCCAGGGTTAGCCGGTCTATCCCGAAACCCTTTAGTGATTTTACATCAAAATGCTTTAGTAGCACCTCATTGGCATAATCGCCGCTGTAGGGCCATTCATCAAGCGTATAGGTATAAAAACGATCGCCGAACAATTCCACAAATTCATGGCGCCGGCTTTTCGGATAGATCACCTCACTCGGCGAAAAGCTTTGCAGCAGTTTGTCGATATAACTGCCAGTCCCCTGTGCCGTTAAAAATTCCCCGGTGCTGATGTCAATCAGTGCAATACCGATACTATTCTTCTCGAAATAAAGCGACGCCAGGTAATTATTGTTTTTTTGATGCAGGATATTATCATTAGTCGCCACCCCGGGGGTAACCAGTTCGGTAACACCCCGCTTTACAATGGTTTTGGTAGTTTTCGGGTCCTCCAACTGATCGCAAATCGCCACCCGCTGCCCGGCCCTGACCAATTTTGGCAGGTAAGTATCCAATGAGTGATGCGGAAAGCCGGCCAGCTCAATATGCGTTGCTGCGCCATTGGCCCGGCGGGTTAACACAATACCCAGAATACCAGCGGCTTTTATAGCATCCTCGCCAAACGTCTCATAAAAATCCCCAACGCGAAAAAGCAGCAGTGCACCCGGGTACTTTGCCTTTACCTGGTTGTATTGCTGCATTAAGGGCGTTTCTTTGGTCATTTGTTAGTTGTAATAAGTTGTAATGGTTGTAAAAGTTGTAATGGTTGTAATGGTTGGATGATTCTTTAACCCTTACAACTTCTACAACTTCTTACAACTCTTACAACTAAATTAAAGCAAAGCGTAAAGTTAATCGCTTAAGCCGTCCCCGAACATTTTGTGGAAAAAAGGTTAGGTTATGCACAGTGCTAAACATGTATTTGCAAATACAAAAACGCCGCAAGCGCCGCGCCGATAATCGGGCCAACGATAGGTACCAGGGCGTAACCCCAGTCGCTGGCGCCCTTGTTTTTTATGGGGAGCAGGAAATGTACGATACGCGGGCCGAGATCGCGGGCCGGGTTAATGGCGTAACCTGTTGTGCCGCCCAGGGAAAGGCCGATGGCCCAAACCAGCAGCGCAACCGGCAGCGCCCCGACTGAGCCCAGGCCGATAGGTGTTTTTGTAGGCGTGATTTGCGCACCTGCGATGTAAAACACGGTGAATACCAGCACGAATGAGCCAACCAGCTCGCTCACGATGTTTGAAACATAATTACGGATAGCCGGGCCGGTAGCGAAAACCGCTAAAATAACATCCGGCTTATTGTCGCGCTTAAAGTGGTCATAATACATCAGCCAAACCAGGAATCCGCCGAGGAATGCGCCAATCATTTGCGCGGCGATATATGACAATACTTTATTCCAGGCAAATTTACCGGCAATGGCCAGCCCGATAGTAACGGCAGGGTTTAAGTGTGCGCCACTATAAGGCGCGGCAACTACTACCCCGACGTACACGCCAAGCGCCCAGGCCGTAGTAATTACTATCCAGCCGCCGTTATGGCCTTTGGTATCGGTTAATAAAACGTTGGCTACAACGCCGTTACCTAAAAGGATCAGTAACATGGTGCCGATCAGTTCGGCTGTAAATGGAGTCATATTGTTTGGGTTTAATTGTGATCGTTTTTTGTTTTTGTCATGCTGAGCGCAGCGAAGCATCTTGAAAAGACAGGTAACGAACTTTGTAATTCGACGGCTTTCTATTCAATAACCTTAACCGGCGGCCATTCCATAATGTCTTTATTTAGAAATCGCCATTCAGCGTTTTCTTCAGCAATTAGTTTTATCTTTTTAGCACGTAGCCAGCCTTTAATCTCCTTTTCACGGCCGATGGCGTTGTTGATATATTGATGCCATTCAAACCATACCAAATAATAGCATTTGTATTTGGTGGTAAAGGCATATTGTGTCCCTAATCCAAAATAGTCTTCATACAATCGCCTTTCCAAATCATTGGTAACACCTGTATACAGTACTTTTTTTCCGTAGTTAGTGAGTATGTAAGTGTAGAAATTGTATGTTCTCATTTTTCGAAATTATCGTTTGTCGTAAATGAAGCATGGCTTATACCTGGCGCCGGGTCACTTGTCGCTTTAAGATCCTTCGCTGCGCTCAGCATGACAAAAAAAGCTGCGCTAAGGATGACAAAAAAAATTCAAATTCCAACTGACCAACTCTGCGTCGCGTGTACTGCTCTTTTCCATCCCTCTATTGCGTTTTTCACTTCTGCGGCGCTTGCGGCGGGTAAAAACTCCCGCTCCGATTGCCATTGGCCCTGTATCTCTTCCACATTTTGCCAATAGCCCGTGGCGAGGCCGGCCAGGTAGGCAGCGCCCAAAGCGGTCGTCTCAGTAACCACTGGCCTGATCACTTTGCTGCCGAGCACATTCGCCTGGAACTGCATCAGCAGGTTATTGGCCGTTGCGCCGCCGTCCACGCGCAATTCTTTTATCGGCAAGCCGGCGTCGGCTTCCATCGCGGTTAATACGTCCACGGTTTGGTAAGCAATGCTGTCAATAGCGGCGCGCGCGATATGGGCGGCTGTTGTACCGCGGGTAAGGCCCACAATGGTTCCGCGTGCATCAGGGTCCCAGTAAGGCGCACCCAAACCGGCAAAGGCGGGCACAAAGTAAACACCGCCTGTATCCTGCACTTCCATGGCCAATTTCTCCACTTCAGCGGAGGAGCGAATAATGCCCAGCCCATCGCGCAGCCACTGGACCACAGCGCCGCCTATAAATATACTGCCTTCGAAAGCATAAAGCGTTTTTCCGTTTATCTTCCAGGCAATGGTGGTGAGCAGGTTGTTTTTTGATTCGATGAAAGTTTCGCCGATGTTCATCAGCATAAAACAGCCTGTTCCGTAGGTGTTTTTTACCATGCCCTTATCTGCACACATCTGGCCGAACAAGGCGGCCTGCTGGTCGCCGGCAATACCTGCGATCTGGATCTTTGCAGCAAATATATTCCCGGCAGTTTCGCCGTACACCTCGCTCGACTCTTTAACTTCGGGCAGCATGCTGCGCGGGATATCAAATATCCGCAGCAATTCCTCGTCCCATTCCAGCGTACGGATATTGTAAAGCATGGTGCGGCTGGCATTGGTTACATCTGTTACGTGTACTTTGCCACCGGTGAACTTCCACACCAGCCAGCTGTCAACCGTACCGAACGCTAATTTTCCGGCCGATGCCAGTTCCCTGGCGCCCGCAACATGATTAAGTATCCAGTTGATCTTCGAACCTGAAAAATAGGCGTCGATGATCAAGCCGGTTTTTGAGCGGATCAAATCGGTAAGTCCTTCGTTTTTCAGGTGATCGCAATAAGCGGCAGTGCGCCGGTCCTGCCAAACAATGGCGTTATAAACCGGTTCGCCGGTTTCGCGGTTCCAAACGATGGTGGTCTCGCGCTGGTTGGTAATGCCTATAGCCTTGATATGCTGTGCGCCGATGTTCATTTTGGCAAGCGTCTCGGCAGCTACCCCGGCCTGCGAGGACCATATCTCGTTCGGGTCGTGCTCCACCCAACCCGGCTGCGGGAATATTTGGGTAAACTCTTTTTGAGCGACTGACCTGATCCGGCCCTTATGGTCAAAAACGATCGCGCGCGAACTGGTGGTGCCCTGATCGAGGGCTAAAATGTATTGGTTCATAGTTCATGGTTCATGGTTCATGGTTCATAGCAGGAGGATGCAGTTGCCATGAACTATCAACCATGAACTATGAACCAAATCTAATTGGTGGGCTTAAGTTACGGTTTAGCGGCGAATTGTCAACTATGAAATTATTTATAGGACTTTGAATTGCATTGCCCTCTTTCCCGCTTGCGGAAGAGAGGGTGGTCGAGCAAAGCGATGACCGGGTGAGTAGTTACCAAGCGACATTACGGTAAATGCATTGGCGCCAGTGTCCGCAGGGTCGACTCACCCCGACTACGCTTCGCTGGTCGACCCTCTCTGCCGCAAGCGGCAAAGAGGGTAGCTGCCACTATCGCTAAACGACATGTTTAGAGTTTACTTTTTCTGTTCTCAAAAGGTATCCTTTCGCCACTTCATTAAAAGCAGCCACCTGCATCATCTCCCAGGCTTTATCATAATGCATCTCTTCCGCCATCAAGTTGGCGACGACCGGCGCCATTTCCATAGCGGCTTTTGCGTCCAGGAAAAGCACCCTGACTCGCCGTGCCAGCACATCTTCAACCGTACGGGCCATTTCGTTTCGGACGGCCCAAACTACTTCTGCCTGCATAAAATCATACGCCGGGTGCAGTTTTTGCGACCAGGCCGGGTTTTCGTTTATTAAATTCAAAATGGCCCCGCGGTCGCTGCCATATACATACAAATAGTCGGTGCGATCCACATCCGGCGTGCTGCCGTGGATACGCAGGCTGGCCGTTACGCATTTTTGCGGGCTTAGATTTGCAACGCGAATAGCTGCATCGACAGTATCTTCGGCCATTTTGCGGTAGGTGGTCCATTTGCCGCCGGTTATAGTAATAAGGCCCGATCGAGAAATGATGAGTTTATGGCTGCGCGATATTTCTTTGGTTAATGCTGATCCTTCAGCCGGCGCCGCCAGCGGGCGTAAGCCGGCAAACACGCTAAGCACATCGCCGCGGGTAATGGCCTTACTTAAATATTTGTCGGCATTGCGCAGTACAAAGTCCACTTCCGTATCCAATGCCCGGGGCTCGAGGCTATGCTCGTCCAATGGCGTGTCCGTAGTGCCGATCAGCAGCTTACCATGCCAGGGGACGGCAAACAACACCCGGCCATCATCCGTTTCGGGGATCATCAGCGCATCGTTGCCGGGCATAAATGAACTATCAACCACCAGGTGGATACCCTGGCTGGGCCTTACCATCGGTTTTTTGTGGGGTTCGTCCATCTGCAGCAACTCATCCACAAAAACACCTGTCGCGTTAATCACCGCTTTACCTTTAATTTGATAGGTTTCCCCGGTTTCCATGTCCACAGCCGTAACGCCGGTTAGCTTCCCATCCTGCTTCAGCAATTGGGTAACTTTAAAATAGTTTAGTACCGTTGCACCTTGTTCAATAGCGGTTTGCGCAAGGTTGACAGCAAGACGGGCATCGTCAAATTGCCCATCATGATACAACACGCCGCCAAAAAGATTTTTTGGGTCGACACCAGGCAGTCGCCTAAGCGTTTCATCCCTGGATAGGTACTTCGATCTCCCAAAACTGAGCTTGCCGGCTAACAGGTCATAAATGCCCAGCCCAACAGTGTAAAAAATAGCCTTCCACCAGCTGTAAACAGGAATAATAAAGCTTTCGTTTTTAACCAGGTGGGCGGCGTTTTTCAGCAGCAGGCCGCGTTCATGCAATGCTTCGCGCACCAGCCCGATATTGCCCTGGGCCAGGTACCGCACCCCACCATGCACCAGTTTGGTACTGCGGCTGGAGGTACCTTTGGCAAAGTCGGATTGCTCAAGTAATAAGGTCTTGTAACCCCTCGAGGCTGCATCAACAGCGGTTCCCAGGCCGGTTGCACCGCCGCCGACGATGATGAGGTCCCATAATAAAGATGGATCATTTAATGCTTGAATTTGCTTTTTGCGTGACATTTCGCTACTGCTTTTTATTTGGTAAGATACCGGGAAACAATTTCTTCAGCGTACATGCTAAATAAAAAAATGGATTTTAGTTAAAAAACAATTTTGTTTAATATATTTATTTTTCGGCCAGGTATGCCGTTTTACTTTCAGTTTATGAAATTTCTATTTTTCGGATTTGCCTTATTTGTTACAATCCATGTTTACGGGCAGGAGAAAAGTGCGCTTGAAAAATTTAAAAGTGATTTCAGCAAGGCGCTTAACGACAGTTTTACCGAAAGTGATCTAAATGCGATGTTCCGTCAATATTCTGATCTCCTTACTCCAGGTAGTGATGTTACACAGTTATCCCAGTCGTTACAGGGGAAAAAAATGGCATTTTATCCATTAGCTGATTTTAGAGATGAGAAATTATATACCGACAATATAGACCGTCTTTTATTCTCAAAAAATACAAACCAAAAAATTCTTTCGTATCTGGTCATCGCCGCCTCAGGCGATACCTCAAAAGAAAACACTCTACTAAGCAGAATAAACTCAAAACAGGAAAAAGGCAAACTATTGTGGGCTGGAATGGCGCTTTTGTATTTTAATTGCAATCATACTACACCGCTTTTTGACTTCCTGGTGGAAAATGAGGACTTCGGTGATGCGCACATGATCCCCATGTATATTCACTTAAATAAAGATTCTTTGCGTGAAACAGCTTACAATAGAATCCACAGCGACAATATAAAGGCCAAAGTTTTAGCTGCTCAGGTACTGTCGGTCACCGGCTTGAACGCCAAAACCGAATCATTATTAATGGAGGCAGTCAAAACATGGGGTATGAATTTGAAGGGCTACGCGATTTATTCAGTAAAAGAACTTCAAATTGGAAATTTACTGGAAACGCTCAAACCGCTGTTAGACAGTCCGCAGACGAGATCAATTTCTTTAAACGCTTTAGCAAACAGTCCGACAGAACAGGATAGAAATTATATTTTCGGACTGATTCAAAAACAGGATACCGTTTCCGAAGACCTGTTAAATTCTCTATTCGAATCAAAAAACACGGCTAACCTCAGGTACTGGCTCAAACTTCTATCTACAAAGCCGACGCCAAAAGATTATTTGATCCTGTTTTTCTCAAATCCGTTAATCAGTTCTGATGAAATGCTCCCCGATGTTCAGGACGCTCTTTTGAATATCAAAACTCCAAAATTAATCAGTGATTTAATTAGAGTATTAGAATACCGGACAGATGAAACTTCTATTGAACTAATGATCAGTTTCTTAAAGAATCCCGATTCATCAGTCAGGTACTGGACCGCAAAATCCCTGGAACATAACCAATCAGCCAGGTTAAAAGATCCAGAAATTCAAGCGCTCCTTAAAAAGGGCCTCGACGATGGCAATAATTAAATATTAATTGGTATTCTCTAAGGCAGGCTATTCCACCCCCTTTACATTCATCTTCACAACATAAATCGCCTTCGACGCGGTAATAAACAGCACATCCTTATTTTTACCCCCAAAGCAAAGGTTTGCTGTCCATGGCTCCGGTATATCAATATGCCCGATCTTGTTGCCTTCCGGATTGAAAATGGTTACGCCTTTGCCGGTCAGGTAAACATTGCCATCGGCATCCAGCGTCATCCCGTCCGAACCCATCGCAGTGAATAGCTTGCGGTCGCTTAAGGTACCGTCTTTGTTGATGACGTATTTATAGGTTTTGTTATCGGCAATATCCGCCACATAAAGATATTTTCCATCCGGCGTGCCTACGATGCCATTTGGTTTCTTCAGGTCGGCATCAACAATAAAGGGCTGATCTTTTCCTTTTGGCAGGTAATAAACCTTTTCACCGTCCAGGTCTGATTTGGTGCGCGTCCACCAGGGGCGCTGGTAATAAGGGTCGGTGAGGTAAATACCTCCTTTATTGTCTATCCAAATATCGTTGGGGCCATTCAGCATATGGCCCTGGTAGTCCTTCAGCAAAATTTTTACCTTTTTACCAGGGCTTATGGACCAAAGCTGCTCATGCTCGTCGGCACAGGTTACCAGGTTGCCTTTATGGTCGAAGTACATGCCGTTGGAGCGACCGGTACTATCCATAAACAACGACAAATTGCCGCTGGTATCGTATTCCCATATTTTGTTATTGGGCTGATCGGTGAAAAAAACATTGCCTTTTTTGTCAACCGAGGCGCCTTCCGTAAAGCTGAATTGTTTGGAGATCAGTTGGGGATGGTTGGTGGTATCATATGGGGCTGTTTGTGACTTTGCATTCAATGCTATCACAGTAAAAAGAAATACAGGTAATAATCTTTTCATATTGTTCATTTATCAAAGTTTTTCCGGCCCACCCTGAAGTTCGCGCTCGACGCGTTTTATCGGATCGTCCTCAAATAAACCAAAATCGCTCAGTGCAATACACACCGGCGCTTTGGTAATTCTTAATCTAATCTTACTTGCCTTTACCTCCGTGGGCAACTTAATCAGCCTGTTCCCGCCGATGCTGGTCGCAGTCGCGATTTGCTGCCACTTGCCATCGATGGAAGCGTCAATCGCGACAGCATCGATCCGCTGACCAAGTTTAATGTTTTCCTTTAGCCGGATAACGTTAAAGGTTTTAACCACGTGCATATTTATAATCAGACTTGGGGTTTTTATATTATCGTCCGTCGCCCAATAGGTATACCGGTCGTCATCTAACAAATGTTGCGGCCCAAATTTTGCCTTATTGCCGCCCCTCACATTGCTTGCTGTTAGCGTGGAACCCTTTGCCAGGTTAACCGAAAATATTCCTTTAAGTATGTCACCAAACACTTCCAGAGACCTTACGTCATTCTCAAACAGCAGCCCCCGCCTGTCCGGCGACAAACCCAAATCCAGGCATGCCCCCCGCCCGACACTCATATAATACAGGTTCAACAGGCTGTCGGGCGTTTTCACTTTGCCATCCTGGTCGGCGTGGTAAAACCAGCCCGGTCGCAGGGGTACATCGCATTCGGCGGGCATCCAGTATTTTCCATCGCGCTGACCTTCGGTGCCTTCGTAGTCTTTGGTATAACCGTTGCCCGGCTGTTTGCCGGCATCGGGTGCATGGGGCGTGTAAGTAGCCCAACAGGTTGCGCCGGCATGACCCTCTTCGTTGCCCACCCAGCGAACATCAGGGCCTACATCGCCAAACAAAACCGCGCCCCGCGCCAGATTGCGTGGGATGGCCCAGGTGGTATCCCAACCATAATAGGTGGAGCGGTCTATCTTGCGCACTTCCCGGGCACCGCCATAATAACCGTCGCCGCCGTTGGCCCCGTCGAACCAGCTGATAAATATCGGGCCATAATGGGTATATAATTCTTCCAGCTGTTTGCGGTAAACATCGGTTACATATTGCGTTTTGCCGTACAGCGGGTTGTTGCGATCCCAGGGCGAGCAGTACACGCCCATCTTCATACCCAGTTGGTTGCAGGCATCGCGGTATTCCTGCAAAATATCCCCTTTACCGTTTTTATAAGGGCTTTTGGAGATGTTATGTTCGGTTGTTTTGGTTGGCCACAAGCAAAAACCGTCGTGGTGTTTGGCTACTACGACAATTCCCTTGAACCCGCCCGCCTTTGCCGCGCCGACGATCTGCATGGCGCTGAATTGTGTGGGATTGAATATTTGCGGATCTTCGTCGCCATAACCCCATTCCTTGTTGGTATAGGTATCCGGCCCGAAATGGATAATACAATACATCTCCGTTTCCTGCCACTTTAACTGCCGTTCCGAAGGCAATGGCCCGTAGGGCTTTGGCGCGGGTTGGCCAATAGCTGTGAAATAGCAGCAGATGATTAACGCAGGCAGCAAAAGGTATTTCATGAAGGCTTTTGTATTGGATGATGCTAATGTAAGGTTTTTGGTGAAAGGCTCCAATAAAACTAAAAAGGTATACACAGGGTATACACAATTTAATTTTATATTTACATAAATACTTGATAATATGTTAATTAAGTTTTTCAAAATGGCATTTTATTGAATAAAATACTGACAATATATTGGCACCATCCATATCCATGACATCGCCGAACACTGCAGCGCTTTCGATGTCGTTCATTTTAAACCAACTCATGCATAATCCCGCAGATTTACCGCCAAAAAGCTAAATTTACCACAAATGAGATCAACCTTAATAATCTGCCTCCTGGCCTTAGCTATGGCGCCAGTATTTTGCTTTGCCCAACAAACGCCCCTTTATAAAGATGCCACTCAGCCTTTGGATATCCGCATTAACGACCTTATTTCGAAGCTTACCCTCGAAGAAAAAGTAAGCTTGCTGGGCTATCAAAGCAAAGCGGTACCAAGGCTCGGCATCCCCGCTTACAATTGGTGGAACGAGGCGTTGCACGGCGTGGCACGCGCTGGCGAGGCAACCATCTTTCCGCAAGCCATTGGTATGGCGGCCACTTTTAACGATACCCTGCTGAAACAGGTATCCACCGTAATTTCCACCGAAGCAAGGGCAAAATACAACCTCGCGATAGCAAATGACCGGCACCTGCAATATATGGGCCTTACCTTCTGGACGCCTAATATCAATATCTTCCGCGATCCGCGCTGGGGCCGCGGCCAGGAAACCTATGGCGAGGACCCTTTTTTAACCGCCACCATGGGCTCTGCTTTTGTAAAAGGCCTGCAGGGTGATGATCCCGATCATTTAAAGGCTGCCGCAACGGCCAAACACTTTGCCGTGCACAGCGGACCGGAAGCCACACGCGATAAGTTCGACGCCATTGTAGATGAAAAAGACTTGCGCGAAACCTACCTGTATGCTTTTCATGCCCTTGTAAGCACTGGTGTTGAATCGGTTATGGCAGCTTATAACCGGGTAAACGGGGTGCCTAATTCAGTTAATAAAATGCTGCTGACCGATATTTTACGCAAGGAATGGGGTTTTAAAGGGCATGTGGTGACCGACTGCGGCGCTTTGAATGATGTGTACGAGACCCACAAATATTTACCGGGCCCGGTAGAAACTGCGGCAGCGGCCATTAAAGCAGGGATAGACCTGGATTGCTCGGATGTTTTACAGGATGATTGCATAAAAGCGGTGCAGCAAGGCTTACTTACGGAAAAAGAAATCGACGGCGCACTTTACACTTTATTACGCACCGAATTCAGGCTTGGTTTTTACGACGATCCGCCGGCCAATCCCTACTATAAATATGGCGCTGATAGTGTGCACAATGATGCGCATATTGCCCTGGCGCGCAAGGCGGCCCAACAATGCATGGTATTGTTGAAAAACGATAATAACGTTTTGCCGCTGAAGAAAAATGATGTGTCCAGCCTGATGGTAATTGGCCCCAATGCCGCTACCATGGAGCCACTGATCGCTAATTACCACGGCACCAGCGATAAAACCGTAAATTTTGTCGAAGGGATCACCAAAGCGGTAGGTCCCGGTGCGCGGGTTGAATACGATATGGGTTGCGACTATAGAGACACCACCCGTTTCGGCGGTACCTGGGCAGCCAGCAACACGGACGTAACTATTGCCGTTATCGGCCTCTCGCCGGTTTTGGAGGGCGAAGCCGGCGATGCTTTTCTTTCCGAAAGCGGCGGCGATAAAAAGGACCTGGAACTGCCCCGAAGCGAGATCAAATTCATGCAAAGGTTAAGGCAAAGCGTTGGCCATAAACCCATCATCGCCGTAATAACCGCCGGAAGCGACATCGATATCGACGCCATAGCGCCTTATGCCGATGCCATCATTTTCGCCTGGTACCCCGGGGAGCAGGGTGGAAATGCCCTTGCCGATATTGTTTTTGGAGATGTATCACCGTCGGGTCATTTGCCTTTAACCTTTTATAAATCGTTATCCAACGTGCCAGATTACAGCAACTACAATATGAAGGGACGCACTTACCGGTATTATGACGGCCCGGTACAGTACCCCTTCGGCTTCGGGTTGAGTTATACATCCTTTACTTATGAACTGAAAAACAACCTCAAACCAAAATATCAGTCTAAAGATACCGTAACAGCAACCGTGAAAGTAAAAAACACCGGGTCAATGGACGGTGCTGATGTGGTACAGGCCTATATCGAGTACCCTACCCTTGACCGCATGCCTGTAAAAGAGTTGAAAGCTTTTAAACGGGTATCTATCAATAAAGGAGACGAGCAAACCGTAACCATCAAAATCCCGGCAAAAGAGTTGCAAAAATGGGATATGACAACCCACAAATGGAAACTTTACCCCGGCAGTTACAAGTTAATTTTAGGCGAAAATTCACGGGATGAAAAAACATCTCTCCCCTTCATAATCACAGATTAAACTGATTTTTTTGATTTCACAGATCACATTCTGTGGAATCAGGGAAATCATCTCTATTCTGTGATCTCAAATCAACATGATGACTGGATTGCACGAACAAAAAATCAGTGAAATCATAAAAATCATTCTCAATCTGTGATCAGGAATTTAACCGCCGCTTCGGCATGGATCACCGTCGTATCAAACAGCGGCACGCTGCAATCCTCAGGCCTGATCAAATGCGGAAACTCCGTACACCCTAAAATTACGCCTTCTGCGCCCTGTTCAACCAGGCCGTTTATAATTTCAATAAATCGCTGTTTGGTAGCTGGCGAAAATATCCCTTTGCCCATTTCATTAAAAACCGCGTCATGAATGTATTGCCTGTCGGCAGCTTCGGGTACCAGTGGCTCGATGCCGTTCTTCGTAAGCTTGTCCTTAAAAAACGGCTGCTCCATGGTGATGCGGGTACCCAGCAGCGCCACTTTCTTAATATTTTTTGAGGCGATCTCCTCCGCCGCCGCTTGCGCAATGTGGATCAATGGGATATCAATATTGTCCTGCACCTTATCTGCAATCAGGTGCGGGGTATTTGCACAAAATACGATGGCATCTACGCCGTTACCCTCCAATTTTTTGGCAATAGCGGTGAACTTCCGGGTAAGCTCATCCCAATCATTCGGGTTAACCGGCGGCCTGAACTCTTCAAAATTCACTGAATACAATAATAGCTTCGCTGAACTTAAGCCGCCAAGCAATTCGTTGGTTTTTTTATTGATCAGCGAATAATAATCCATCGTTGATATCCAGGTAGTGCCGCCGATAAGGCCTAATGTTTTCATTGTTTTTATAATTTAGCGCCAAACATCGTCCGCAAAATAATAGTTTAAAATTATCGGCATATCATCATTATAACATATTTTGTATACCAAAGAAGAAGCCTCCCAACTACGCCATGCCTTTTGGACCATGTTCGGCCAATATATCTCGCCGCAGCTATCGTCTGAAGGGCTCAGGGTGAATTGGGTCAACTATAAAACCGGTCTTAAATACGTCTACTTTAAAATGGAGGCCGACAAACGCACAGCAACCATCAGCATCGAGCTTGCTCACCCCGACACCGGCATACAGGAACTATTTTTTGAACAATTCGCAGAATTTAAAAACATCCTGCACAGCTACCTCGAAGAAGAATGGGAATGGGAACTGCATCATCGCGATGAGGAAGGAAAAATCACCAGTCGTATCTATAAACAAATAGGCGGCAACAGCGTCTTTAACAAAAACGACTGGCCGGCGCTTATCTCTTTCTTTAAACCGCGTATTATCGCCCTGGATGAGTTTTGGAACGATGTTAGGGATGGATTTGACGCGCTGAAGTAAACGGAGTTAATCTGATCTTTTTTGACGCCTTGTCACAGCCACTTCGTTTATCAGGTATTTAATTTCTTCGGAATTTAATGTGTCCTGTTCGGATTTATCATAGATCGTCAGTAAAAAAATCTCTATTGACTCTCCGGTTTGTTTTACCAGGTAGGTAATTACCCTAAATCCTCCGCTTTTACCCTTCCCCTTGCTTTTGTCGGCAAGCCGTACTTTATACAAATTATTGCTCAATTTGTCGCCCGAAAAGGGGTTTTCGATCAACTCTTCTTCCAATTTCAAAAGTGAAACAGATAGTGTCGGAAATTTTTTGAGCAGACGCTTTACTTTTCGCTCAAAACTATCGGTGGGGGTAACCAAATTACCCATTTAAGATATCCCTTAAAGTTTTACGGGGGGTTTTGCCCTCCACAATATCTAACGCCTCGTTTAACGATTGCTTTAACTCGGCCTTTAATTCTTCTTTTTTCACCTGTCTGTCTGACAATATAGAGATATCCCCGCCAACACTTTTTACCAGCGACGAGATATCTTTTATTATTGCCGATCCGTTATCCGGGATTTTTATCGTCAACGTTGTCATATTTTCTCAATTGAACTTGATACAAATATAACCAAATCGAAACATTTCCCGACCCACATAATCGCTTTTTCGCCATCATCAGCGTAATCATAAAAATCATTTGAAATCCGTGGTCAAAATTACTAACTTTGTTAGCATGAGACGATCCGGGAGCGCCGATCTGCCCTTACATTATGGCCACGTGCCGGTTTGGCTTGCCCAACGGATGGCTAAGCTTGGACTGGCCGTCGTTGAAAATATTGTGCTGGATTATGGAATGGATGAAGTATTAAAGCGCCTGAGCGACCCATTCTGGTTCCAGAGCCTGGGCGCCGTGATGGGTATGGACTGGCATTCTTCGGGCATTACCACCTCCGTGATGGGCGCATTAAAACGATCAGTCAATCCGCACAGCAAGGAATTAGGGATATACATCTGCGGCGGAAAAGGCAAATATTCCAAAGAAACACCCAGCGAGTTGCTGGCAATAGGCGAAAGCACCGGCCTTGACGGCAATTACCTTGTAAAATGCAGCAAACTGAGCGCCAAGGTGGATAATACGGCAGTTCAGGACGGTTTCCAGCTATACACGCACAATTTTATCTTAAGCAGCAGCGGCAAATGGGCAGTTGTGCAGCAAGGCATGAGCGACGCCACCAGCACCGCGCGGCGCTATCACTGGTATTCGGAAAGTATGACCACGTTTTTGGATGATCCGCACACGTTTATTTATGGCCAAAACGCCGGTCGAATATTAAATATGGCGGATAGCCGGGCGGAAGATTCGAGGAAAGGGATTATGCATATTGCCGGCGAAAACCCGGATCTCATGCTCAGAGAGATCGGCAAGCTGGTGATGCCTGCGCACCACGATGTTAGGGTAAAGGACGTGGACCTTAAACGGCTTGGCGCCGTTTTATGGCTGGCGCATGAAAAACAACCCAAAGATTTTGAGGGCCTGCTGCAATTGCAGGGGCTTGGCCCGCGCACGCTGCAATCGCTGGCTTTGGTGAGCGAGGTGATCCACGGCACGCCGTCCAGGTTTGAAGACCCGGCACGATTCTCATTTGCGCATGGCGGAAAAGATGGGCACCCTTTTCCGGTTCCCACCAAAGTATACGACGAAACAATCGGTATACTACAAACTGCTATATATAAAGCCAAATTAGGCCTCACCGAAAAGAATGATGCCATCAAACGCCTGTCGAAAATTGCTCAGCACGCCGAAGAAAATTTCACCCCCAATGCAAATTTTGATAAGGTGATCGAAAAAGAACGAAAAGAATCATGGAAATATGGCGGAAGAACTGTTTTTGGCAAAGAAAAACCACCACTTGCCCAACAATTGAGTTTGTTTTAGAGAAGCTGTTTATTTTGGCGATGCAAAAATCCAGTGAGCGTTTTGATTTTTTTTAAATATTTGTCTGAAAATCATTTTCGTGACAAAATTGTCCCCTGTTTTGTATTTTTTTAATTAATGTGCGGCAAAAATTAAAAAATAGCAAGTGCGGGGTCATTTACCCGCACAAAAGTTAAAAAATTTTGGAATTGTGAATATTTTTTCTAATTTTTGTGGAAGAATTAGGAACGATTTTAACATTACCTTTAAAAATCAGTGGCTATGAACAGGAATATACTTGACGAAGTAATCGACGCAATAAAAAATATTTTTACCCCGCGCGAGAAAAAATTAGTTCCGGTAAGGGTTCCTGCCAACAATAAACGTCCCGGTTCCAAATAATTCTGCTTATCCCGCTTTTTTAATTATTTCAGTCCAAATATCGTTTGAAATTTCTTCAGGCGGCCTGTTACCATTTGTTACGAAGATATTTTCCTCTCCCTTTAACAAATCCATCACTTCAAAATACTTATTCCGCACATTTTGCAGGTTTTCAAGCGTTTCATATAACTCTATTGTGCTTCTTCCTTTCCGTATGCGTTCAATACTTTGCGCAGGTGTGATGTCGATATAAATATTCAGATCAGGCCGCAAAAGCCCGGCGCTTAACGAATTTGCCTGTATCACCCAGTCAAGGTCTACATGAGCGCTTTGATAGGCGTATGATGAAAAGTAATAGCGGTCGGTAATTACCGTGTAACCATCCCCCAGCATCTTAAGGATACCATTAGTTTTATTGAGGATATGTTCAAGCCGGTCAGCCACAAACAGTGCAGCTATGGTGCGATGGTCAGCCTCCATTTTATGCGTGAAAATATCCCTGATGATTTTCCCTGTAGGCCCGTCGGTTGGTTCACAGGTGGTATAAACTTTTTGTCCGGCCTGTTCAAATTTCTCTTTCAGCAATTTTAACTGGGTGCTCTTCCCGCTCCCATCGATGCCCTCAAGGGCAATAAAAAGGTTTTTCTTCATTAAGATTCCGGGCTATTTTTGGCCAAATATACGCCCTGGAGCGTGAAAGATGAACATCATTTTAACGATGACAAAACCGCCCGTGCGGAGTCAAGTTGTTTTATTACCGCCGGAAATGATTGAGCAGCAAATTTCTTTACATCGGGCTTCGCACCTGCCGCAACTAAGGTGAACAACAACGAGTCCGTCCGATGAATTCGCACCATCAGGTTAACATATTTATTGTCAAATATGCTTCCCATTTTTGTCGACAGGCTATCTACGAGAGCCGAGTCGGCCGGAAGCATAGTATCATCAGAGGTGATGTGATAGCCCGATTTTAAACCGATCAATCCGCTGTCAATGGCGGTTTGCTCCGTGATGATCATTTTCGCCAGGTCAATCACCCGGTGATTGTTGGAGTTGGTAATGGCCAGCCCGGACGCCTTGATTTCGAAAAGTCCGTTAACCATGCCGTTTTTGATGAACTGCAGGCTGTGGCGCTCCGGTTTAGTAATATCTTTATCAGTTGATTTATTGCCGTGGCAGGACGGAAGTATAAAAAAGGTAATTAATCCAACGATGATGCAGCCGATGTTCTTCATTGACCAAAATTAACAAAAGAATCTGTTCGACCCAGAGATTCCTTCTTTCGGACTTGCGGACTTTTCCGACTTTCCGGACTTCCTCAAGCCAAATTCCTTCCCGCGTTCACAATGCCGTAAACCGTGCGGATTACCAGTTTATTGTAAATCTTGTTCAACTCTTCATCGCTGCTGTTATTTAAACAATGCAGCGCATAATGCTGGATGATCACCAATGGCAAAACAATCTTCTCGCGTATAGCAATCGACCGCCGCTCAACCGGAAACTCGCCCATAAGCAATGTAGTACCGGTTAATTCAAGCAGTATGGCTTTGGTCAGGTCAAATTCGTCCTTCAGCATCTTCCAAAACTGGCCGAATTTTTTGTCTTTTTCGAGGTAAGCCGTCACCCGGAAATCAGATTTGGTCATGGACATTACACAATTGTCCACCATCGTCTTAAAAAATCCGGAAGAATGATACAGGTCCTTAACTTCCCCCCAATTTCCTGCTTCCTTCATTTTATTAAGTGCTGTACCTACGCCATAAAAACCGGGGATACTTTGTTTAAGCTGGCTCCACGAGGTTACAAAACTGATGGCGCGCAAGTCCTCCAGCCGCAGCTGCGCGTCGGAATTACGCTTGGTAGGCCGGCTGCTGATATTAATGTGCGACAGCAATTTCAGCGGGCTGAATTTTTCCAGGTACTCTACAAACAAAGGATGCTCGCGTAAAGCAAGGAAGCGCTCGTAACTTTCGCCGGCCATGGCCGAGATCAGGCTTTTATTTTGAGGCGTGAGCAAGTCATTCGGGTTGGGGTTTAATGCCGAAACAACACCCGCGTTGATCAGCTGCTCCATGTTAAAACGGGCAGTTTCCACCGAACCGTATTGTGAGCTGACCGTTTGTCCCTGGATAGTGAGCTGGATATGTTTATTGGCGATCTCCTCGCCCATCGATGCATAAAAACGATGCGTTTTACCGCCGCCACGGGCTGGCGGGCCTCCCCTGCCGTCAAAAAAAGCTAGGTCCACACCGTACTTGCGGGCTATAGCCGTCAGCTCTACTTTTGCTTTATAAATCGACCAGTTAGCCATCAGGTAGCCCCCGTCTTTCGTACTGTCCGAAAAACCAAGCATAATGCTTTGCAGGTTACCCCTGTTTTCAAGGTGTTGTTTGTAGAACGGATGGGTATACAAGCTTTCCATCACCTGTGCGGCGCTTTTCAGGTCGTTCACGGTTTCAAACAAGGGCATAAAGTCAACGCTCAGGCCGTCTTTTTTCCATCCGCTCCACAAAAACAGGTCGATCAGTTGTAATATGTCCGAAGCCTCCTGGCAATTGCTGATGATAAAGCGCTGGCAGGCCTTCTCGCCATTGGCCTCCTGTATCTCCTTCATCAGCCGGATGGTATTCAGCGTATCGCAGGTCAGCTTATCTTCCTCATCCGGGCATCTCAAATCAGCTTCGTTAAAAGTTATGGCTTTGATCTTATCTTCTTCCGCCAGTTTATCATAACCTTTCGGAATACTGCTGCTGACCGCTTCCTGCGCAGTGCAATAATTAAATACTTTGCGCAGTACGCGGCTATCCTGCCTGATGTCCAGCGTCGCAAAATAGCAGCCAAACAAGCTCACCTTTTTAATCATGTCGTCAACCAGCTTTACAAAAAGGCTGTCATGATCAGCAACAAGCGTGTGGCGAATGGAGTGCAGCAGTTCCAGCAGTTCCGGCTGCAGGTTGCGGTTATCCTGGTTGAAATTGGCATTGCCATAGATCAGCTTATCCAATTTGGCCATGGCCTGCTCAACCCCGCGGAAGGTAACCCGGCGTTTAAGCACCCTGAAATCGCGGTAATAGCACCTGAACACCCTTTGGCGTAAAAAGGCGGCCACGGCTTTGGTCGTTTCAGTAGTCACGTTCGGGTTGCCGTCACGGTCGCCTCCGGGCCAGAAACCCATTTCCAGCAATTGCGTAGGGCGTTCCGGGTCCATATCAAACTCCTCGTCAAGCCGGGATTGAATACCCGCTACGGCATGATAAAAAATATTTTCGAGGAACCAGGCCAGGCTGATCGCCTCATCAACCGGTGTGGGCGAAGTTTTATTAAAGAATGGCGTTTTACCCAATTGCTGCAATAAAACGTCTATTGTGTTAATGTCATTGGTCTTTAGCGCCTCGATAAGGTCGGTCATAATACCAAGGATCGTGCCGGGATAAAACTGGGTTGGGTGTGCGGTCAGCACCAGGCGCAGGGAAAAATCATTTAGCTTGTGGCTGATCTCCTGCCGGGCTTCCTCGCTTACCGCCGCCTGCTGCAAAAGCACCTGCAGGGTACCGCTATCGTCCGACCGGTCTATTTTATTAAATGAAGAATCTTCTATAGCATCAAACAATACCACCTGCCGCTCGATATACTGTATAAAGCGGAACATGCGGTTGATCTGTTCACGGTGATCGATATCCGGTACATATTTCTTAAAAAATGATTCGATGATCGCCGTCGGCGACGTGAGCTTGTTTGCCCCCTTTTCACAATGCGAGCTAAAAAAAGGCAGCAAAATACCGGTATCTTTTACCTGGTAAAACGGCAGCGTTTGAAACAAGCTGTTGTACAACTCAAAACGCATCACAACTTCATTATTAAAAGCTGTTTCTTTTTGGCTGAGTTTCAAGTTTAAGGGCATACCGGCTGTTGTTGTATTAAAATATTATGTTTGTTTTAATTGGTTACCTGCAAAAGGGAGGCTTTGGCAAAATTCAAATCAAAATTTTCGGTAGAAATTGAATTTTAACATTTGCCCGATAAAATTAAATAAAAATGAGTAATTTATAAAGGTTTGATAATAATAATGCAATAATTATTAAAAATGAGCCGTAATATTTAATTTTTGTAAATTTGCATGCTGATTTGAAGGCAAAAAAATCAATAACGAAACGGAAGTATTTCGGATTAGGGTTTTTGATCAGTGGTTAACATAATTGCAGCTACCCTCTTTGCGCCGCAGGCGAAGAGAGGGTCGAGCATCCGCCTTTAGGCGGAGCACTCGGGGTGAGTCAACGCGTGGTGCAATGCATTAGCGGTAATGCATTGGCGGGTTGACTCACCCGGTCTTTGCTTCGCTCGACCACCCTCTCTACCGCAAGCGGTAAAGAGGGAAAATGCATTTTTAAGGCCCTTGAGACGGGGCCGGATATTATAAAAGCCTCATGCCGGCCGTCAATTTAAAAAAACATCAACCTGATGCATATCAATACCCGCGAGATAAAAACCTTTTTTTACAGCCAGTATTTTTCGGACGGTTTGCGCATGTGTGCAGGTATTCTTTTACCCTCGCTTTTGGGCAGCTTTTTGCATCGTTTTGATATCGGCCTTACCCTATCGCTGGGCGCGCTTTGTATTTGCACCATCGATAGCCCCGGCCCCCTGCTGCATAAACGCAATGCAATGGCCATCGGCAATGCTTTTTTGTTTGTCGTAGCGGCCTTAACCGGTTTCGCCCGGCTAAATGTATATACACTTGGGCTGGAGATCACCTTATTTTCCTTTCTTTTTTCGCTTTTTACCGTTTATGGTACGCGCGCGGCATCGGTAGGTACGTCATCGCTGATGATCATGATCTTTATGATAGACAAGGCCGCCAAGCCAAACGAGGTGTTGGGCTACAGCGCCATAATCCTGGCCGGGGGCGTTTGGTATTTGCTGTTTAGCCTGCTGTTCTTTGGTATCAGGCCCTATCGTGCGGCACAACAGACTTTAGGCGAGAATATTACGGACATTGCTGATTTTTTAAGAATAAAAGCCGCCTTTTACCTGCCCGAGACAGATATCGACGAAAACTACCGCAAACTGGTATCGCAGCAAATAAAGGTGAGCCAGCACCAGGATGTGGTACGCGAAATGCTTTTTAAAAGCCGGGTAATGGTAAAGGAGTCAACCAGTGCAAGCCGCATCCTGATGCTGACGTTTGTGGACCTGGTGGACATGTTTGAGCAGATCATGGCCACCCACTATGATTATGGCGAGATCCGCCAGAAATTTGGCGACACAGGTGTGCTAAGCGAAATCGGCATCCTGCTGCAGCACATGGCTGATGAGGTGGACAACATTGCCTATATCGTATTGACCAATACGCGCAGGAAATTTAAAGGCGATTTTATCACCGAGCTGGAACAAATAAAAACACGGGTTGATGAAATTGGTAAAAACGATACTGGCGTTAGCAACCTGGCATTAAAAAAAATACTGGTAAACCTGCGCGACCTGAACGACCGCGTCAGAAGTCTCTACAGGTACTACCAATCCAAAAATTCAGGCGCTTTGATCGACGGCGTTTATACCGACGAGTTTTCGCGCTTCGTAACGCACCAGGATTACGCGGCGCACATCTTTTTTGATAATTTCTCCTTTTCGTCATCGGCGTTTAAACATGCCTTAAGGGTTTCGCTGGTATGCCTGGTTGGTTTTATATTGGGTAAAACGGTGGCTATCGGCCATCACAGTTATTGGATATTGCTTACCATCGTGGTGATATTAAAGCCCGGTTTTAGCTTGTCCAAACAACGCAATTATCAGCGGCTGATCGGCACGGTGGTTGGCGGTATTGCGGGTATTGCTATTCTTAAATATATCCCTTCAAAAGACACCCAGTTCATTTTACTGGTTGCGCTGATGATTGGTACTTATAGCTTTTTGCGGCTTAACTACGTTGTAGCCGTGCTGTTTATGACGCCTTATGTACTTATCCTGTTTAAATTTTTAGGTGTGGGCTTGGTAGTAAAGGAGCGCATTATGGATACGGTTATCGGCTCATCCATAGCCTTAATTGCCAGCTACCTTATTTTCCCCAGTTGGGAGTTTGACCAGATACAGGATAGTTTAAAAGACGTAATACAAGCCAACCTCGGGTACCTGGCAAAAGTTGCCGAAAGCATTGCCGGTATTCCTGTCGGAACCATTGACTATAAGCTGGCGCGAAAAGAAGTTTACGTAAAATCGGCCAACCTTTCCGCCGCCTTTGAGCGGATGACCTCGGAGCCAAAAAGCAAACAGAAAAAGGTAAAGGATATCCACAAATTTGTGGTGCTGAACCATATTTTGTCATCTTACATCGCTACAATAGCTTCTACGTTGCTTTCAAAACCGCCGGTGGCTGATGATGCAGATAACCTTAAGCTGGTAAAGCGCAGCCTTGCGGTACTAAATGACAGCAGTGAAAAGTTGGGTGGCGGTGTTGTTCAAACAAGTATCTTGAAACAGGCTGTTATTGAAAAAGCTTCGCGCCGAACTAATGAGCAGGATGAGGTTTTGTTAAAAGAGCAGCTGGGTTTTATTAATAAGATCAGTGCGGATATTGCCAGGGTGACGGGGAATATTTTGTCCTGATCGGCAGTAAGGCTTAATAATATTCGACAACCCTTTTGGTAATATTCTTGAATGAATAATTTCCCTGGGATTGATTACTCCTTTGTAATTCAAAAGTCTTTGAGAGCCAGTTACCATCTTTGTCGAAATCGCTATATAAAGTAATGTGTCCGCCAGTTAATTTGCCGGCTGCGTTGTATATTTTCTCTGTTACTTTGTTTCCTTTTAAGTCATAGGAAAATAACACATTTTCTACAGTTTTTTTGGAATTAAAATAGGTTGTTTGTTCTACTTTTATTTTTTGATGCGTCGCGTTGTATTGATTAGTTACGTGCATAGTAAGCTTGTGTCCGGTGATAAAAGTTTCTTCGGTACTTATGTCGCCACCTTCGTTGTATTTATAGAAAATTTTTGCATCCATCTCAATTCTTGGGTCATAGTCGGAGAAAGTATCGAATTCTGTTTCTTTTCCGTCTTTATCATATTTAAAAGTATATTTTATCGCCGGTTTCCCATTAAGGTATTGGTTTTTGATAATAATGCTATCCCCAATGTATTCATACGATAATGAATCTGCCGACTGTCCCTTTTGCCACACTATCAATTCATAAAGCTGGTGGCCATTTTTGTCAAATGTTTTGGTGGTTTTCCCGGAATATGCAGATGTATCAATATTATTTGAATTATTGTCCCCACGAAGAGAGTATTCTATAACTGTTTTCACCTGTCCTTTTAATTCCCCTTCGGTAAAATCCGTCACTTTAATTTGGGCAGCCGCAATTTGAGCAACTGACAGTAGCAGGGTAGTTATAATAAGGTTCTTCATAATCAATATAATTACAACAATTCCGTAGCCAAATTAGCTAACTCACTCCGCTCCCCTTTTTGCAGCGTAATATGCGCATACAACGGATGTCCTTTAGCTTTATCTATTAAATAACTAAGCCCGTTGCTTTCCGCATCCAGGTATGGGGTATCTATCTGATAAATATCGCCGGTAAACACAAACTTGCTGTTTTCGCCGGCGCGGGAGATGATGGTTTTTACTTCGTGAGGGGTCAGGTTTTGGGCTTCATCCACAATAAAAAATATTTTGCTCAATGTACGCCCGCGGATAAAGGCCAGCGGCGAGATGGATATTTTATCATTGGTTACCAGCTCATCAATTTTGGCCTGCATTTTTTCGTCGTCGGCAAACTGGTCCTTAATAAACTTAAGGTTATCCCATATCGGCGCCATGTAGGGGTCGATCTTTGATTTGATATCCCCTGGCAAAAAGCCGATATCCTTATTGCTTAGCGGCACGATTGGCCGGGTGACAAATATCTGCCTGAAGTTTTTGCGCTGCTCCAGCGCGCCGGCCAGCGCCAGCAGGGTTTTTCCCGTGCCCGCATTGCCCTGTATCGAAACAAGTTTAATATCCGGGTGCAGCAAAGCGTGGATGGCAAAGGCCTGCTCCAGGTTTTTAGGAAAGATATTAAAGATCGGCTGCTCGGTTATCTTTTCCACGTGACCCTTTTGCGAATTATAAAAAACCGACACCGATTCTTTTTTTCCTTTCAGGATATAAAAATGATTGCTGGCATGCGGCTGCATTTCAAAGCTGCCTGCCGGCACGGCCTCATCGCGGTTAAGCTGGTTGATCAGTTTTTCCGGCACTTTATTTAGGGTAGTCTCGCCAGTGTACAGCTTGTCAATGTTTTTGATCTTGCCGGTCTCATAATCCTCCGCATGCAGGCTCAGCGATTTAGCTTTTAGCCGCAGGCAAATATCTTTAGACACCAAAACAACTTTTTTATCGGGATTTTCCTCCTGCAACGACAGCGCGGCATTTAAAATGCGGTGGTCAACTTTGTCCGACCCAAAAACCTCTTCGGCGTCAGCCGCAATGCTTTTGGTATCCATGATCACTTTAAAATTGCCTTTGCTGCTGCCATTTAACGGCCGCCAGCGATTGATGAGATTGCTGCGCGAAATATCATCCATCATCCGGATGAAGCTGCGCGCTTCAAAATTACGGGTATCATTCCCGCTTTTCATATTGTCCAGCTCTTCCAGCACCTGGATGGGGATGGCTACGTCGTGTTCCTGGAAATTTTCGAAGGCATTATGATCGTATAAGATCACCGAAGTATCCAACACAAATATTTTAGGTTTCCCGTTCAGCTTGCTTTTGCCGTCCTTGCTCATTTGCTGCTAAATTAGCTTTTTTAACAGTGGTGAAAAAAAGAATTCGTCAGATTTTGAATTAAATTAAGCCTGCTGATTGGTTCTTTTACCGCAAAGGAGCGCCAAGTTTTTCACAAAGGGCTGCAAAGCCTGGCTAATGGTATTAAAAGAAACGGGTTTAAAAATAACATAAATTCTTCATCGCCGCGAAAAGTGTCGATAAGACTGTGTCACTGACAAATTTTTTTAGTAGTTAAACTATTAATAATCAGGTTTATACAATTTTGTTTCACTTGTTCCGAAACGATACAAAAAACAAATTATCCGTCGGTCAAAGCCAAAGGATATGGAAATTAGGCCAATAGCGATTACGCTGAATCGTTTTTAAACAGCTGCTTAACGAAATAAAATAATTGCAGTACGCTGAATATAAGGGCAGTAGCAAAACTCCCCTCCCTTTAAGGCCGTCAGTTTGTTTTAAATTTTAACTAATATTTCACGCCGGGTAAAAAGAGTGTACTTTTATGAGTAGAAATTGATTTTACCATGAAGAAGATATTCGGGGCCCTTTTAAATTATTTTATAAAAGGGTTGTTAATCGTAGTACCGCTGGGGGCAGCATTCCTTTTAATTTTCTGGGCCGTAAAAGGTGTCGATAATGCGCTTAATTTGAGCGGTATATTATTGACTACAAAATCAGGCAAACCCTTATACATCCCAGGGCTGGGCATTGTGAACGTGTTGGTTTTAATACTGATTGCCGGAATATTGGTTACCAACGTTGTTACCGAGCCTATAAAACGCTGGTTTAACCGCTGGCTTAACCGTTTACCCGTATTCAAATTCCTGTACTCCTCCATAAAAGACCTTACAGAAGCCTTTGTTGGAGACGAAAAGAAATTTAACGAGCCGGTTATAGTTGAGGTGAATGAGTTTGGTTTGAAAAAGATCGGCTTCCTGGTGCAAAGGGATTTGGCCGTATTGAATCTTCCGGGCGAAGTTGCCGTTTATTTTCCGTACTCCTACTCATTTGCCGGGCAGGTGGTAATTATTTCGGCCACCAAGGTAAAACCGATTGACAAAAGCGCTGCCGACATGATGAAGTTTGTAATATCGGGCGGCGTGAGCGGAATATAGGGCTCATGCCCTAAGCAAACCGATAATGTTTCCTGAGTTAATGCAAGAACTTATTGAGCGTTTACCATTTGAGTTTTGGGCCTGCGCCATAATATCAATGCGCATATTAAGGAAACAATGGCGCCACAGGCTGCAATAAACAGGGTAATGGCCGAAAAGTTGTATAACGGATTATTATTCATGGCCAGTTCATCCTTCATGGCTTTTACCTTTGCTGCATATTTTGCCGCCGACAGCGTCGTTTTATATACTTCAAGTTCCTTCAAATAAATATGCTCATAAAATTGGGGGTCAATGAGCGTCACAAAAATCGTCTCGATCAGCGCATAAAAAAACGAAGGCATAATGGTGATCAGTAGCCCAATCTTTAGAGCTCCCAGGAAGGTAATGCTGCCATTGGTGATACGGTCGCGATAATAGCGCACACCAAAATAAATAAAGATGAGCGGGCACAATATTGCGGCCCATCCCAGGTTGCCCTGCGCATCGATGCCCATGTGGCTCACTGAAAGTATAAGCCAGCATGCCACAAATGATAGCAATTCGGCGAGTGCCGAGTAGGTGCCAAAACGTAAAACTGCTTTTTTCATAACCTGTTGATTTTTAGTCAAAAGTAAATGACGTTTTGAGAATTATGCTTATCCGAAAGTAGTAAATGAGTCTATTTTTGAAAATTACAACTTTAGTAGTATCACAAAATAATAGGGACGCGGCACATCGCGTCTCCTCCCGGCGTTTACGAAATGATAGAAAGCTCTAATGCCTTTTTGATTGCCTCTGTTCTTCGCTCCACCTGCAGTTTGAGGAAGATATTGGAAATGTGTTTCTTAATCGTGTTTTCGGAAATGAACAATTTATCGGCTATTTGCTGGTTGGATAGGCCTTCGTGCATTAACAAAAGTATTTCAGCTTCGCGTTTGCTTATGCCCGCCTTTTGCAAATGTGCGGTATTGATCTCCGATGGCTTTGGTTGGGTAACAATTTGCGTCTTTACAAACAGCGTCCGGCTGAGTAAAATACCGATCACCAGGAAGAGGATACTGAAAGCGGCTATCCAGATATCGTCATTAGCGCCATTGTACAAGTGATACAGGCTTGCTATTTTAAATAAGATCAGCAGCGCCGTAATCAGCAGGCCAAAACCGATAACCACCTGTTTCATACCACAAGTTTACAAAATTCAGCGGCGGTTAAAGGCGCGGATAGAAATAAAAGTACTCACCAGTATTAAAGCGCAGCCCAAAAGATAAGGCGCACCGGGAAAATAAACGTGGGAATTTTTTTTGGTAAAAAAGAAAAACACGTAGCTAAACAATAATGGGCCGATGATAAGACTAATGCTTTGTAAAATTGCAAATGCGCCCTGTAATTCACCTTGCTCGTTTTTAGCCACTTTTTCGCTTGCAAACCCCTGCATAGCCGGACCCGACAAACCGCCCAAACAATACGGGATCATGCACAAATAAAGCATCCAGCCTTTGTTTGCAAACGCTATAAAAAGCAGGCCCACCGCATAAAAAATTAATCCGGCGATAATGTTTTTTTTCTGCCCGAATTTAGGCACGGTGTACCTGATCAGGCCGGCCTGTATCGAAAATAAAACCAGGCCGACAAATAAACCTAAGGTCCCAACACTCGCCGGCGTCCAGTTGAATTTTTCATAAATAAAGGTTGATAATAAATATTCAACAGCTTTTTGCGCGATGTAGAGTATGCCAGTCGCAATTAATATTACGCCCAGCGTGGGTTGCTGTTTAAACATCCTGACCAGGGACAAAAGCGGGTTGGCGCGCTTCCATTCAAATTTTCTGCGGTTTTCTTTTGCCAATGATTCTGGCAATACAAACAAGCCATACAAGCCATTGGCAAATGCGAAGCCTGCTGCCGCCATAAACGGCAACCTGATATTAATAGCATAAAGATATGCACCCAATGCTATACCGAATATCAAGCCTATTGCAGAGGCGGCGCCAACCAGCCCAAAATTTGCCGCGCGCTTGTCCCCGGTGCTAACATCGGCAATATAGGCCGTTGCGGTTGAGGTGCTTGCTCCACAAATACCGGCTATAATACGGCCAACAAACAGCCAGGCTATTGTTGGTGCAAACGCGATTACGGCATAGTCAAGGCCAAAACCAAACAGGGATATCAATAAAACGGGGCGGCGGCCGTAACGATCGCTAAGGTTGCCCATAATACTGGCAAACAGCAGTTGCATTAATGCATAAACGAAGGTTAACCAGCCGATATATTTGGAGGCCTGGTTAACATCAAGATGCCCCATTACCTGCAGCAGCTTCGGCAAAACCGGTATGATAATGCCCAGGCCGAGCACATCGATAAAAATGGTAACAAAAATAAAGCCGAGTGCTGCGGATTGTTTGATTTTGGGCATGTGATATGAAGATGCAGATGGGGTTTGAAATGCTTAACTATTTTAAGGCTGATTAATTCTAATTCTATTCAGGAGGAATTATTTCTGAAACTTCTGATGGCTAAAAATGTACTTAGCAGCATTAATATCGATCCGAGGACAAACGGAGCGCCCGGAAACTGAAAAGGCGCGCCGGGTTGTGTAAAATAATGGAAAGCCCAGGTCATTACAAGGGGGCCAAAAATGGTACTCAAACTTACCAGGCTTGTCAAGCCGCCCTGCAGCTCGCCCTGCTCATTTGCCGGGACACTATTGCTCATATAACCTTGCAGCGCCGGTCCGGCAATGCCACCTAAACAATAGGGCACTAAAAATGCAAACATCATCCAGCTTTTCGAAGCAAACGCGAATAAGATCAAACCCACGCTGTACAATAGTAAGCCAATCCAAATACTTCGCTCCTGTCCTATTTTAGGTATAATGATCCTGATAAGCCCTCCTTGCACTGCTGCAACCAGTAAACCTACAAAACCCAATGAATACCCCACCATTGCCTTGCTCCAGTGAAATTTTTCGAACGTATAAAAGGTCCACACGCTTTGTACCGACTGTACGGCAAAATAAACCAGGAACAATGAAACAGCAAGCCCGATAACCGCTTTATATTTGCTCAACTGTATGAGTGATCCCCAGGGGCTGCACCTTTTAATGTCAAGGGACCTCCTGTTTTCTTTACTTAACGATTCGGGTAGAATGAAATATCCATAGGCAGCATTTAACAAAGCTAAGGCGGCCGAAGCTAAAAACGGGTACCGGGTATCATAACTTCCCAATATACCTCCTATAACGGGGCCGATAATAAAGCCTATGCCAAAGGCAACGCCCACGATACCGAAATTGGCCGCCCTTTTTTCGGGCGTGCTTATATCGGCAATATAGGCGGATGCCGTTGTAAAACTTGCGCCCGTGATCCCGGCTATAACCCGGCCGACAAATAACCACCAAACCGTTGGGGCGAATGCCAGGAACAGGTAGTCAATACCAAACCCAAGGAGCGAACTTAATAACACAGGCCGGCGGCCAAACCTGTCACTCAGATTTCCGATTATCGGCGAACACAAGAATTGCATTGAGGCATAAGCCAGTGCTAACAACCCGGCATAAGGCGCCGCATCACTTATAGTGCCATGGATAAGATGCGCAATTAATTGAGGCAGTACAGGTATAATAATACCAAACCCCATTACATCAACTAATAAAGTAACAAAAATAAAGCCTAACGCCGCCTGTCCCCTGGGTTTATGCATGGCGCAAAATAAAGATTAAACTTTAAATATTTTTTAGGAAATTTTTTCGTTGTACCACTAATACCCCCTAAATTACCTAAAAATATAGTTATCATGAAAAACCTCAAATTAGTAGCTGTATTGCCCGCATTACTGGTGGTACAAACCGTGCTTTCACAAACTGCCACACACCTGGTCTTATCAGACGACCACCCGACTGCTGGTGAAAAGATTTCCCTTACTTATGATCCTACCGGGACAATTGTTGGCGGGAAGACAGACATAACGGCTTCTGTTTATTTCCTGGATAATAAACAATTTCCGGTGGCTGATGTCGATCTGAAAGCAAACGGCAAAACCTTGACCGGCGGCTTCGTGGTGCCAGCGGATAGTAAAGCCTTCTTTGTTCGGATAAGCAGCGGCCAGGACGTGGATAATAACAACGATAAGGGCTATGTATACCTCATCTACCAAAATAAAAAGCCGGTCGAAGGCGCGTACGCAATGTATGGACAGCTATTTTTGCCCACCGTTGAAAACTATTATGCTAAATTAAAAAAGGACAATGCCGAAGGCGTTCGCCTGTTTAAAAAGGAATTTGAGCTGTACCCTGCCGGGGATAAGGATTATGTGTATTTTTATTACACCATAATTGCCAGGATAGCCGATTACCAGGAAGAAGCGGGCAAAAAGGCTGCCGAATTAGAAAAAAGCAATGATGAAAAGGACCTTAGTCTTGCATTGACCTTATTGTCGGAATTGAAAAATAGAAAAGCCGCAGACTCCCTCGACGCGGTGATACGCGCAAAATTCCCGGACGGAACAACGGTTAAAAATGAACTGGGCAACTCATTCTTCAAAGAAAAAGACCTGGTAAAAAAGGATTCGCTGTATAACCTGTACAGTGCAAAATATCCCGAAAAAGAAACCGGGAACGGCTCTCCACTGGATAATTTCAGAATGCAATTAGCAATCGCCTATTTGGAAAAAGGCGACGTCACAAATTTCCGCAAGTATGAAAGCACGATAAAAGATAAGGGGAACTTGCAGGGCGAATTGAATAACGTTGCCTATGAATGGGCAAAAAAAGGCGAACGTTTGGATGATGCGGAGTTGCTCTCGAAGGAATCGCTCGACATTGTGAGCGACAAGATGAACAACCCCGGGCCGATGCCATTCGCTTCGCCCGCTGAAGCTAAAAAGGATTACGCGTACACCTATGACATGGATGCCGATACCTATGCATATATATTGGCTAAGGAAAACAAGTTTGCGGAAGCGCTTACGTATGAGCAGCCGGTGATCGATCATTCCAAAGCGATAGACCCGGATATTTACGGCAATTATATCAATATACTAAGCGGAAATGGAATGGATGCCAAAGCGCAGGCTGCGGCTGAAATCGCGCTAAAAGCAGGACAGGGTACAACAGCGATAAAGGATTTACTGAAAAAAGCTTATGTAAAGTCACATGGTAATGATAATGGCTTTGACACTTACGTTTCCGGACTGGAAAAAGCATCCAAAGACCAGGCTCGTGGCGAGCTGGCCAAATCCATGATTAACCGGCCGGCACCAGCATTTACTTTAATGGACCTGGATGGAAAAAGTGTTTCTCTTGCCGACTTTAAGGGTAAAATAGTAATTGTTGACTTTTGGGCTACCTGGTGCGGGCCATGCAAAGCTTCATTCCCCGGGATGCAAATGGCAGTTGACAAGTATAAGGACAACCCAAATGTAAAATTCTTGTTTTTAGACACTTGGGAAAGCGACGAAAACTATGCGGCAGGCGTTAAAAAATTTATTGCCGATAACAAGTATAGTTTTTATGTGCTTTTGGATGATAAAATGGTAGACGGCCGGCGGGGTAAAGTGGTAAAGGATTTTGGCGTAGAGGGCATACCAACCAAATTCATCATCGACAAAAATGGCAATATCCGCTTTACACATATTGGCTATACCGGTACGCCGGAAGCATTGGTTGATGAAGTAAGTGCAATGATCGATATGGCCGGCAACCCGGATGAAGCTGCATCCGCTCAACCCGCAGCAAATGCAAAATCGGGCACCAACAAATAAGTGTTATTTAAACTCACAAAGGGCGACGGTTGATAAAACGATCGCCTTTTTTGTGTTTTTAGAACGGTATAACATGAAGGATGGTTTGGACTTTAACCGGTTGTCATCTTGTCTTTTTTAAAGCAGGCAGCCTTATTGAAAACACTTGATTTCTAAGCAAAAAGTCGAGTTTCGTGTAAACCCGTTATTTTATTAATTAATTGGTTATCAATTAATTAATACAGGTTAACATGAAATTGTGTTAAGTTGTGTTAACCCTTTTGCCTGTTTAATATGACCGATTTCACATTTAACATTCCACGGGTTTAAAGCCACTGAAATTTGCTGCCCGGTTAGACAAACCATACCATGCGTGACGAGGCTTTTAAAAATTCGGCTTCAGCACATACTTTTCGTAGAATTTGAAGATGTGACCTGTTGCTTCCTCTGCCGTATCCACAACGCGGTAGAGGTTTAAGTCATCCGGGTGGATGTTGTGTTGCTCGTTCAGCATCTTCTCCTCGATCCAGCCGAAAAGCCCTTTCCAATACTCAACACCAACAAACACAATGGGGAACCGGGCTATTTTACCGGTTTGAATTAGCGTGATGGCCTCAAAAGATTCGTCCATGGTACCGAATCCTCCCGGCAGTACGATGAATCCCTGCGAGTATTTCATGAACATTACCTTGCGGACAAAAAAATAGTCGAATTCCATGATCTTATCCCGGTCGATGTATTTGTTGTTGAATTGCTCAAACGGCAACTCGATATTCAGGCCTACCGACTTCCCTCCTGCCTCGTAAGCGCCTTTGTTGGCGGCCTCCATGATACCCGGCCCGCCGCCCGAAATCACGCCGTAGCCATGTTCGGTTAACAAACGCGCAATTTCTTCGGCCATTTTATAATAGTCGGAGTCGTTGTGGGTGCGTGCTGAACCGAATATGGATACGCAGGGGCCGATCTTGGCCAGTTTTTCAAAGCCTTCCACAAATTCGGCCATTATTTTAAATATCTGCCAGGAGTCGGTAACTTTTATTTCCTGCCAGTTTTTATTGTCAAAAGCGTGTCTTATTTTTTCTTCACCGGTCATAGCAATTAGTGAGTTAGTGAATTAGTGAATTAGTGAGTTGGTGAATTAATTAGTTTTGAATTATTGAGTTATTGAGTTACTGAATTATTGACTTATTGAGTTACTGCTGCCGGTTTCTTCGCTGACGACGTAATTAATAAACCAATAAAAGTAATTAATCCGTTCACCAATATCAGTTCGTTATCAAAAACGTATCCGCCCAGCAATTTGTTGGAGTAGATGCTTAAATAATAACAAACAGCCGGCGAGATAATACAGATAAACGGCACGGCTTTATCGAAAAGCTGCCTTTTGCCGGCGAATAACCCAAACGAGTAAAGGCCGAGCAATGGCCCGTACGTATACGAAGCGACTTTAAAAATTGCGGTAACCACCGCCGAATTGTTAACCGAATTGAAAATAACGATTGTCAAAAACATTAAGCCCGAAAAACCGATATGTACCCAATGGCGTGTATTGACCAGCTTTTTGCTATTCGTCACCTCCTTTTTATCAAACCCCAAAAAATCCACACAAAAGGAAGTGGTCAGGGCCGTTAAAGCGGAGTCGGTTGTTGCAAAAGTGGCTGCGGTAAGACCAAGCATAAATACCATAGCCGGCACAAGGCCTAAATATTTTAGGGCAATGGTTGGGTATAAGTAATCCGTAGTTTTTCCAACGGGGATGCCATATTTTGCTGCATAAATCCAAAGCAAAGCGCCTACGCTTAAAAAGAAAATATTGATCACCACAAAAACGGCCGTAAAACTGAACATGTTCTTTTTGGCTTCGTGAATATTTTTCAGACTCAGGTTTTTTTGCATCAGGTCCTGGTCCAACCCGGTCATAGCTACCGTGATGAACAATCCGCCTAAAAATGCTTTTACAAAATGGAACTTACTGCTGAGAAAGTTGTTGAAGAAGAATATTTTGGAATAGCTGCTGTTTTTGATCGCTTCGGCAGCCTCGAAAATATTGTAATGCAGGCTTTGGCAGATGAACCATATTGACAGGAACACAGAAGAAACCAGGAACAGTGTTTGCAGGCTGTCGGTGATAATGATGGTTTTTAATCCGCCCCTAAAGGTGTACGACCAGATAAGGACCAGGCATATTAAACCGGTAACGGCAAAAGGAATATGGTAACTATCGAAAATAAATTTTTGCAATACAATTACTACCAGGTACAACCTGAAGGCAGAACCGATAATACGGCTGATGAGGAATATCCCGGCCGCCGTTTTATAGCTCCAGGCACCCAATGCGCCTTCGATATAACTGTAAATAGAGGTTAATTTTAGCCGGTAGTACAGCGGCAAAAGCACTGTTGCAATGATTATGAATCCGGCCGCGTTGCCTAAAACAAACTGGAAATATTCAAACTGATCGCCGGTTGGGGCGCCTACCTTGCCGGGAACGGAAATAAAAGTTACGCCGCTAAGCGCTGTACCAATCATTCCAAAAGCCACCAGGTACCATTTTGAATTGCGGTTAGCCACAAAAAAGGTATCGTTGCTTGATGATTTCCGGGAGGTGAGCCATGAAATGACCATCAACACAAGGAAGTAACCTATAATGAATGAAAGTAGTACAGCCGGAGACATGGGTCAGTTCATAGTTGATGGTTCGTAGTTCATAGCAGGACGACGTCGATGACGTATGGCATCAGTCATGAACAAGGAGCGATTTAGCTATTATTTCTTAATTTCGCAACATGAACTTCTCATCGAAGCTTTTAGAGGATGCCGTTGCCGAATTTGCCAGGTTACCGGGGGTAGGCCAAAAGACCGCTTTACGCCTTGTGCTTCACCTGCTGAACCAGGATGTGCAGGACGTTGAAAAATTCAGTACATCCATTAGCAGGCTGCGCAATGAAATACAATTTTGCAAGGTTTGCCTGAATATATCTGATAGCCCGGTTTGCGAGATTTGTGCTTCGCATAAGCGCGACCATAGCCTGATTTGTGTGGTGGAAGATACCCGCGACGTGATGGCTATTGAGAACACCAATCAATATAACGGGGTATACCATGTTTTGGGGGGCTTGATTTCGCCAATGGACGGTATCGGGCCGTCAGACCTGGAAGTGGATTCGCTGGTTGAACGGCTCAAAACCGATGAGGTGAAGGAAGTGATCTTTGCACTTAGCGCCACAATGGAAGGCGACACCACGATCTTTTATCTTGATAAACGATTAAAATCTTTCAACATAACTATATCGACCATTGCCCGTGGCATAGCTTTTGGTGGTGAATTGGAGTACGTAGACGAAATTACATTGGGAAGATCCATTGCAACTCGTATACCGTACGTCAATTCGCTATCCAAATAAATATGAAGCTGTCAATAGCTATTGTCAACCGTGATCAGAAGGCTTTGCTGAAACAGGCGTTGAGCGCTTTAGTTCATGCCTGCAAAACTATTGACTATGAGTTAATTATAGTTGACAACGCTTCAACAGACGGGTCTCTTGAAATGGTGGAAAATGAATTCCCCAAAGCATATTTTATCTCCAACCACAGCAGCGTTAGCATCGCCAAAACAAACAACCAGGCATTGAAGGCTTGTACCGGCGATTATATTTTACTGGTCAGTCCGGCTACTAAATGCGGCAAAGATTCGCTGGAAAAGATGATCGGCTTTATGGACGAACATAAAAATGCCGGCGGATTAAGCGTTCGGATGATCTCGCCGCAAGGGCACTTTATTCCTGAATCCATCCATGGGCTCAGCAGCATTTGGGCTGCATTTTTTAAGCTGATCGGCTTTGCGAAAAACCTGGTAAAAACCCGCCTGTACGACAAATTGCGTAAAGATTGGGTAGAAGAATTTCAAATAACCGAAATCGACATTATTAGCGGCGCCTGCATGTTTTTGCGGCGCTCGGCCCTGGCTGAAATTGGTTTGTTTGATGAGCGTTTTGTGCAGCACGGCTATGATATCGACCTCTCCTATCGCCTCCGGCTTGCTGGTTATAGAAATTTTTACTTTCCGAAAACCTATTTCTTCAAATACGAGGATCAACCAGCTGACAAGTTCAGTTGGAACCGGGTGAAGTATTTTTATGGCGCGATGCTTATATTCGCGCTCAAATACTTGCTGCGCCTACCAGAAATAAAAGTTCATGGACGGCCGCAGATTTACCCTGCAGCATATGACGTTAAAGGATAAAATCATCATCATCACCGGAGCCTCTTCGGGCATCGGAAAATCACTTGCTTTTGAATTTGCCAAACGGGGCGCAAACCTGGTTTTAGGCGCCAGGCAATATGTTACGCTGTGCGAAATAACCGAAGATTTGATCACTCGTTACAACATCAAGGCGTTAGCTGTTCAATGTGATGTAGTGAAGGAAGAAGATTGTGAGCATCTTATCAAACAAGCCATGCTTACATTCGGCCAAATTGATGTGCTGGTGAATAACGCCGGGATATCCATGCGGGCGCTGTTTGTTGATGCCGACCTGGCAGTTTTAAAAGCGGTAATGGATGTAAACTTTTGGGGAACGGTGTATTGTACAAAATATGCCCTGCCGGAAATTTTGAAAACAAAAGGCATCATCGTTGGCGTATCGTCTATTGCGGGCTATAAAGGGCTACCGGGTCGGACGGGCTATTCAGCATCCAAGTTTGCCATGAACGGCTTTTTGGATACCCTGCGGGTGGAAAACCTGAAAACCGGCATTAATGTGCTGACCGCCTGCCCTGGCTTTACCGCATCCAATATTCGAACTAACTCCCTGGATAAAAGCGGCAAACAACAGGGCGAAAGCACTATGCACGAAGAAAAAATGATGACATCAGACGCAGTCGCCAAAATTATTGCTGACGGAATTGAAAACCGCGCCCGTACGCTGATCATGACGGGGCAGGGAAAGCTGATGGTATTTCTAAATAAATTCTTCCCGCGCCTGGTGGATAAGTTGGTTTATAATACCATTGCGAAGGAGAAGAATTCGTTGTTGAAGTAGTGTGTTAATTTCAGTCGATTTCAAGAAAAGCTAATTCGGAATTCAAAACAAATTCCATTATTTCTACTGATCTGCTGATCAATTTATTTGCAATTTTAAGATTTGAAGAATTACCGAGTCTCAGCCAGATAATCTTCGGTGGAAAACCTTTCAAATTAGAAAGGTCAATAAAATCGTTGTCAAAAGTTATAATAGAGTAATTGTTCTTTTTTGCATAAGTCCATATTTGTAAATCTGATGCGTCAACAAGGTTTAGCTGCTTTATATGGCTTACATTTTGAAAAGATTCGACAAGAAGCGGAGCTACCTTGAAAGAAATATTTTGATCAAGCAAAAATTTCACGAAACGACTCTTAGTTTATGCTCTTTATCGGCTGCGTACGCCAAACAAGCCTTAATTTGTTCTTCGTTTAATTCCGGAAAATCTGAAATGATGTCACTCATTGACATTCCCTCGGCAAGCCAGCTTAAAACATCATATACCGAAATCCTGGTACCGATTAAAATAGGTTTACCAAATCTTTTTTCTGGGTTAATTTCTATATACTCTGCGTAATTCATATGCTAATATACCCATTGTATCCCGAAATAAAAAAATTTCAAATTAAGTGATCATTTACCGTCTACACATCCACCAACACTTCATGCTCATTTATACGGCTCAAATCCAATACAATGCGGCCGGTTTCGTCCCTGTCGAAAATTGGTTTAAATTTCCCGCCCCAAACAATTTCCCTGGCCTGGTAAGCCGTGCGTGAATGCACAGTTTGCGAAAAGGTATCGTCAAATGCCCTAAGCAATATGGCAAAGGCAGCCTCGCTGTCTATCAATTCCTTGTGCGTCATTTCGGCGAGGGGGCTGTCAGCATCGATGGGGTGCACTACCGTCCAGTTTATTGTCAGGATACTGACGGCTTTTCGTTCCAGTTCCAATGGAAAAAACCTCCTTTGCGGTTTGCCGTCCACCATTTCGTTATAGGAGAATATGATCTCTATCTCCAGGTCAACCAATATATTTCGGCGAATATTAGCCAGCCTGAACATCAGCCCGCGACTGTTTTCCCGGTATGGCGCTACCAAAATATTTTTGCTGTAAACGATCTGCGCCGAGGGCCGCGAAAAACGGCCGTATAACAAACCTGTGGCCAATGCAAAAGCTAAAAGGCCCATCATCGACTCAAGGGCTGCCACACTATTGGTACCCATTCCTTTAGGGCTGATGCGGCCATAGCCGACGGTTGATATGGTTTGTGCCGAAAAGAAAAAAGCGTCCCAAAAATGGCTCATCGATGATGTGCTTCCGGAAGTACCGTCCAGGCTGTTCGGCCCGAACGACATGTAGATCAGCGCAAAGATCACGTTAAGGGCAACATAGCCGCTAATCACCATCAGCCAGAATTTGGTCCAGCTCATGGTGATTAAATTATGGTAGTTATTGGCTGTGTTAAAAAAGGGCAATCCTATGCGTTTTACGTTCGGCGAGCCATCTTTATTCAGCAAAAACTGGTTTTTTAATACCGGCTGGGAGCCAAAACCCAGGTCATCCTCGGGGTTTATTTTTCTTTTCTGCATGTTTTCAAATCAAGAAGTATGTAAAAATATCATTCTGCTTGTTTTTAAAAAAAATATTTCCATATTTGCCGCATAAACAAATGAAAGTACTAAACAACAATTGGTGGTGGCTTAACGAGTGATCGTAAGGCAATTCCATTTTTGTTTTTAAAATATACAGGAGGGTTGCCATACGGTAACCCTTTCTTTTTAACCCCATCCCCTAACCTCCGCCTGTGGGCGGGGGAACGATAGCGGGGGTGGGAATGCAGAAATTAACAAACTTTAGTTCCTCCGCCCACAGGCGGAGGTTAGGGGGTTTATGAAACAGATATTAAATCATCTTTTTGAACACAAAACGTTCAGCCGCGAACAGTCGAAAGAAATTTTGACCCAGATTGCCCAGGGCAAATACAATAACTCGCAAATGGCGGCATTTATGACGGCTTATTGCATGCGCAGCATTACCGTTAATGAGCTGGAAGGTTTCCGTGATGCCATGCTGGACCTTTGCCTGCCCGTTGACCTGGAGACCGATGAGATGATCGATCTTTGCGGAACAGGCGGGGATGGGAAAGATACGTTTAATATATCAACCCTTGCTTCATTCGTAGTTGCCGGCGCAGGGTATAAAGTAGCTAAACATGGCAATTACGGGGTTTCCTCCGGATGTGGTTCATCCAACGTAATGGAGTTCCTGGGTTATGTGTTTACCAATGATACCGATAAGCTTAAAGCAAGCATCGATAAGGCTAATATCTGCTTTTTACACGCGCCGCTGTTTCACCCGGCGATGAAAACCGTTGCGCCTATCCGCAAGGAATTGGGCGTAAAAACGTTTTTTAATATGCTGGGGCCGCTGGTAAATCCGGCCAAACCGAACAACCAGATGGTCGGCGTTTTTAATCTTGAACTGGCCAGAGTATATGCTTATCTCTACCAAAAATCGGACAAGCGGTACACTATTTTAAACGCGTTGGATGGCTATGACGAAATTTCGCTTACCGGCGATTTTAAAACATTTTCGGCTGCGGGCGAGCAGATCAATACAGTAGAAGAACTCGGGTTTGAAAAATTAAAGCCAACGGAAATTTTAGGTGGAAATACAATAGCTGAGTCGGCGGGTATTTTTTCAAGGGTATTGAATGTTGAGGCGACTGCCGCGCAGCAAAACGTGGTATTGTGTAACGCGGCGCTGGCTATCAAAACCATCAGTCCCGAAAAAAGCTTTGGCGATTGCTTTTACGAAGCGGAAGAATCGCTGGTGAGCAAAAAAGCATTAAAAAGCTTTAAAGCATTAATCGCAAATTAAAATGAAAATAAAGGTCTGCGGTTTAAAATACGCTGATAACATTGAAGCGGTTTCAGCCTTAGGGCCGGATTACATGGGTTTTGTATGTTATGGGCCATCGCCAAGGTATGCGGGGGAGTTAGATGCGGGCACTATGAACCACGTTCCTCGTTCCATTATAAAAACCGCCGTTTTTGTAAATGAAGACAAGGAAACCATAAGCGCCCTTATAGAAAAATATGGTTTTGACGCTATACAGCTTCATGGCAACGAGGATGCAGAATTTTGCGCTTATTTTAAGGGTCAAGTAAAAGTTATAAAGGCGTTCGGTATAAATGAAGCTTTTGATTTTAAAGTTTTGGATGATTTTTCGGATGCCGTGGATCTTTTCCTGTTCGATACCAAAACAAACATTCACGGGGGATCCGGAAATTCGTTTGACTGGAACTTATTGGATAAGTATCAGCTGGATATTCCTTTCTTTTTAAGCGGCGGACTATCTTTGGAAAACCTGGAAGAAGTGAAAAAGATCAGCCATCCCCAGTTTTATGGCGTTGACCTGAACAGCAAATTTGAAACTGCGCCGGGGATGAAAGATATCGGAAAACTGGGGAAGGCATTTGAAATAATTAAACAGGAACCTATGAACTACGGGGTTAACGAACAGGGTTATTACGGTGATTTTGGCGGCGCTTATATCCCCGAAATGCTTTATCCAAACGTGGAGGAACTACGCCGGGAATACCTGTCAATCCTGGATGATGAAGGTTTCAAGACGGAGTTTAACGAACTTTTAAAGGACTATGTGGGCCGGCCTTCGCCGCTTTATCATGCCAAAAGATATTCGGAACGGTATGGCGCAAACATATTTTTTAAACGCGAGGATTTGAACCACACCGGCTCGCACAAAATCAACAATGCCATTGGGCAGATACTTTTAGCGAAACGGCTGGGTAAGAAACGGATTATTGCTGAAACCGGCGCCGGACAGCATGGCGTAGCAACCGCAACCGTTTGTGCGCTGATGGGCATTGAATGTGTGGTATACATGGGCGAAATAGACATGGCCCGGCAGGCCCCGAACGTTTCGCGAATGAAAATGCTTGGTGCTAAAGTGATGCCGGCCAAATCTGGAAGTAAAACATTAAAGGATGCTACCAACGAGGCCCTGCGCGATTGGATAGCCAACCCGGTGGATACGCATTATATCATCGGCTCCGTAGTGGGGCCCTACCCTTACCCGGATATGGTAGCAAGATTTCAGTCGATCATTTCCCTCGAAACCAAAAAACAGTTAAAAGAACACACGGGAAGCGAATTACCGGACTATGTAATGGCCTGCGTTGGCGGCGGCAGCAATGCCATGGGCATGTTTTACCATTTTCTGGATGACGAAAATGTTAAGCTGGTGGCTGTTGAAGCTGCAGGCAAAGGCGTTGATAGCGGGCATTCGGCAGCGACCACATTTTTGGGCCGCGAAGGCGTGCTGCACGGCAGTCGTACCATACTGATGCAAACGGATGATGGGCAGGTGGTCGAGCCGTATTCCATTTCGGCAGGGTTGGATTACCCAGGTATCGGGCCGCAGCATGCTTATTTGTATAAAATTCATCGCGCGGAGTATGCAAGTGCAACCGATGATGAAGCATTGCAAGCCGGGCTGCTTTGCTGCCAACTGGAGGGTATTATCCCGGCTATAGAAACTGCCCATGCCCTTGCCCACCTGGAGAAAATGAAATTTAAGCCCACAGATAATGTGGTGATCTGCATTTCCGGCCGGGGTGATAAGGACTTGGATACGTATATTAAATATTTCGGCTTCTGATTTGGCTCATAGTCCATGGTTGATAGTTCATAGTACGAACTCTTCTGGCCATGAACTATGAACCATCAACTATGAACTAAAAAATGAACCGTTTAAACGAGCTTTTCGCTGCAAAAAAGGATAACCTGCTATCCATATACTTTACCGCTGGCTACCCGGAGTTAGGTACCACGCTGGATATTGCCGAAGCATTGGAAAAAGCCGGTGTCGATTTTTTAGAGATCGGCTTCCCCTACTCCGATCCTGTGGCCGATGGGCCGGTAATTCAGCACAGCTCGGAAGTGGCGCTGCAAAACGGAATGACACTGAACCTGTTGTTTGAGCAATTAGCCGATCTGCGCAAGCGGGTAAGCATCCCCATAATGCTGATGGGTTATTTTAACCCGGTTGTGCAATATGGCGTAGAGCGTTTTTGTAAAAAAGCAGCTGAAGTTGGCGTCGACGGGATCATCGTGCCTGACCTGCCCATATACGAATATGAAACATTGTATGCCGGTATTTTTAAAAACTATAACCTGAGCAATATCTTCATGGTTACCCCGCAAACTTCCGAAGAGCGGATACGCAAGATCGACGCGTTGAGCAACAGCTTTATTTACCTCTTGTCGTCTTCCTCAATCACTGGTACTGCCCTTCAGCTATCAGTAAATATTGAAGATTATTATAAGCGCATTAAGGCGATGAACCTGGTAAATCCTGCCATCATCGGCTTTGGCATTACTGATCAAAAATCGTTTAACAAAGCATGTGAATATGCAAGCGGGGCTATTGTGGGAACAAAATTTGTGAAGCTGCTGGCTGAACGGGATTACCTGGAAAAAATACCGGGCTTTATCAAAAACATAAGGGCATAATTGACCCGCGTCACCATCAATTGGCGCCCGGTCCAACCCGGTTTTTTTAATTTGCCCAAATCTGTAAAGAACATCGCTTTTAAGCCTTGTCGACTAAATCGCTGCAGTTAAAAAAATAACCTTTTCTGATCATTTTAAAGACAGTATTTAACCCCAACGCAAATCTTTCTTTTCAAAAAAGACGCTCCGCTAACGTTCTGAAAACAATGTTATTAAATTAAAAATGGTTGATCTTTTTTTACAACTAATAAGAATGTTTTTCGTATAAGGGTAAAGCTTAAAGCTTATCATTATGGTCATTTCATTTTTACAACGAAAGTTTGCCAACATCACCATTTCATTGAAGTTATACTTCACCGTTGGTATCATGGCTTTGTTGGTTACGGTTGAATTGTGCACGCTTTGGTTCGCTGTTGGCACGATGTCATCCGTGCGATCGTTTGTAAACGGCGAGGGCTTGTGGTCAAAGGCGCAAAAGGATGCGATCACCGGGCTGATCATCTATTCCCATTCGCATAAAGAGGCTGACTATCAATCCTTCCGTGCCTTGCTGAAAGTGCCTCTTGGCGATAATAAAACCCGGCTGGAGCTTCAAAAGCCAAATCCAAACCTTTGGGTGGCAAAACAAGGATTTATAGAAGGCCGCAATCACCCCGAAGATGTTGACGGAATGATCAGGCTCATTCAGCGTTTTCACAGTGTCTCTTATCTTAATAAAGCGATAGGTATATGGGGTGATGCAGAAAACAACATGGAGCAACTGATTGTGCTAAGCGGCAGGCTTCATGGCATGGTCCATTCAAATAAAAGCTCCCAGGCTGAAATTGATAAGTTGATGGGGCAGGTGTATGTTCTCAACGGAAAATTCACCAGGCTGGAGGACGATTTTTCCTTTACGCTTGGCGAGGGCTCGCGCTGGCTGGAACATATTATGCTGCGCATCCTGCTCACTTTGTCGCTAACCATTGCAATCAGCAGTATCCTGATCACCGTTTCGGTAAGCCGGGGGATTGAAAAGGGTGTGAAATCAATAATCGATGGGGCATCTCAGGTAGCGCTCGGACGTTTGGCTACCAGGGTAAAAGTTTATTCGCGGGACGAGATCGGTTTGCTGGCAACGTCTTTTAACCAGATGACAGATACACTTGAGTGCAACATGCGCCATATACGCGAGCTTAAGGATACGGAGGAAAAGCTGAAACTGGAAAAGGGGCGGGCAGAAGCATCTGAGCAAGCCAAACAACTGTTCCTGGCTAAAATGAGCCACGAGATACGTACCCCGATGAATGGAATACTTGGCTTTGCAAGATTGCTCGAAGAATCTACCCAGGGACCGGAAGAAAAGGAATATGTTCAGATCATAATAAAATCGGGCGAGGACCTATTGGTGATCTTAAATGACATCCTCGATTTTTCGCGAATGGAGGCCGGTAAAATTAGTTTTGAAAACCTGCCGTTCAAACCGAGGGACATCGTAAGGACCACTATACTGATGACCGAAGCAAAGGCGAAAGAAAAGAATCTCGGACTGCGCTATTATGTTGACGCGAAAATACCAGAGACGATAATGGGTGATTCCGTACGGTTAAACCAGGTTTTGCTAAACCTGGTATCCAACGCAGTGAAATTCACCCAGCGCGGCGAAATCTGCGTTTCGGTTATGTGCATCGGGCAAAACGAAGAAAGCATTACAGTAGACTTTGGCGTTAAGGACACCGGCATTGGTATACCGCTTGACAAACAGGAAAAGGTATTTGAAAGCTTTGAGCAGGCCACCAACGATACCGCCCGCAAATTTGGCGGCGCGGGCCTGGGGCTCAGCATTGTGAAACAACTGGTCAAACTGCAAAACGGTGAAATAAGCATTACAAGTGAACCGGGTAAGGGGTCTGATTTTCATTTCCAGCTCACTTTCTTAAAACACAGAGAAAACGTAAAAGGCCTTATCCCCGGCATAGTTGAAAAAGTAGTACCGGGTGGGCAGGGCATCCATGTATTGGTGGTTGAGGATAACGCCATCAACCAAATGCTGGCAATAAAAGTGTTGAAAAAACAAGGCTTTGAAACGGATGTTGCTGAAAACGGGCTGATAGCGTTATACAAATGCGAAAACAATGACTATGACATTATCCTGATGGACCTGCAAATGCCCGAAATGGATGGTTATGAAGCTACAAGGAAGATACGCGGGTTAAACAACAGCAAAAAAGATATCCCGATCATCGCCATGTCGGCACATACTTTTAAAGGCGAATATGAACATTGCATAGCCATTGGGATGAATGATTTTATATCAAAGCCATTTAACACCCTGGAGCTTTATGAAAAGATATTTGCGCTTTTAAAGGGTGACTTGCATGAGGTTTGAGAGTAGTAAATTTCTATTGAACGCCGATTTTTACAGGTACATCTCCAACTCCCCTTTACCCTCGCGTACAACTTCAAAATCACCTTCGGTACAGTCCACCACCGTTGATGGTACATTCTCGCCATAGCCGCCATCGATCACTATGTCCACCAGGTGTTCATATTTTTCGTGGATCAGTTCGGGGTCGGTAGAGTATTCGATGATCTCGTCATCATCTTTTATTGATGTTGAAAGAATGGGGTTGCCAAGTACCTTTACAATTTCGCGGGCAATGTTATTATCGGGTACGCGGATGCCGACGGTTTTTTTGTTGGAACTGAGCAACCTGGGTACGTTATGGTTGGCATTAAAAATAAAAGTGAACGGTCCGGGTAATGCTTTTTTGAGTACCCTGAAGGTTGTATTGTCGATTGGTTTGATGTAATCCGAAATATGGCTCAGGTCGTAACAGATGAAGGAGAAATTTGCTTTTTCGGGTTTGATGTTTCGTATCCTGCAAATGGCCTCTATCGCTTTGTGATTGGTAATATCACAGCCTAAACCATAAACCGTATCCGTGGGGTAAATGATCAGGCCGCCTTTACGCAATACCTGCACCACCTGTTCAATGGCTTTGGGATTTGGGTTTTCCGGGTAGATCTTGATCAGCATTTTTTGATTTCGGATTTCGTCCCGCACGTGCGGGATCGATTTCGGATTTGATTTTTTTACTAACCTAACTTAAACTGCCTCAGTTCGCGGCAAAAATAGTCTTATTAAAGTTAAAAGCTAAAAAATAACCAGGGTCATTATTCTGAAATTCAAAATATTGACCCTGGCTTAATCCTAAATACCTTATAAATCCGAAATCGATCCCGCACGTGCGGGACGAAATCCGAAATCAAATTATTTCTGTTTTGCAAACTGAATGTTGATCATCAGTTTGATATCCTCGCCTACCACTACTGAGCCTGCTTCGGTAACGCCGTCCCAGCCCAAGCCGAATTCCTTACGGTTCACTTTGCCGCTTACTTCAAAACCTGCTTTTGTATTGCCATAAAAATCGTCGGCCGAGCCGCCAAATTCCGCATTGAGTACAACCGATTTGGTAACATCTCTTACGGTAAGGTCGCCGGTTAATTTGTATTCGTCTTCTTCGCCTGTTGACTTGAACGAAGTTGAAGTAAAAGTGATCTGCGGATATTTTTCTGCATCAAAAAAATCGGCTGATTTCAGATGTCCGTCTCTTTGCGACTGGTTTGTGTCAATACTGTCGATATCGATCGCAAAAGAAATCTTTGCGTTTTCAAAATCATCACCCTCGGTTTCCATCGAACCTTCAAAGCTTCTGAAAAAACCGGTTACGGTTGAAATTACCAGGTGTTTTACCTTGAACTGAACCTCTGAATGCATGGGGTCTACGGCCCATTTTGTTATTGTTGCTGCTTCTGTTGACATGATCTTAATTTTTTGATTGTTTTAAATTGAGAACAAATATAAATTAAATAGATGTTTAAACATGTAATTTAATTGTCAAGAATTATTGGGATGACGTCGAACCCCAATTTTAACCATTGGGAAAGAGTTTTGTTCTGATTTTTTCACGCAGAGACGCAATATTTTGCGTCTTGAACCCAGCCTTTGAATTAAAGGGAATATATTGAGGTATGAATCGATGATTTCGTTCCGAGACGCAAAATATTGCGCCTCTACGGCGTATTGTTCATAAATTCCGCCAGTATGCGATGAAAATGATAGGTCCCCTGCTCGCGTGTTACCGAGTAACGGCCATGTTTGTAGAATCGTGAGCGAACGCCACGTTGTACGTTTTCAACAATTTCCTCGTCTTCCATTTCAACCTTATCCAGGCCTGAGCCAGCACCCCTGTTGAGTTTTGATTCATCCCATAAATACGCGTAAAACTTCACCGTGCATTCACCAACCGTAACGGGTTCAACTACATTTACCGATAATCCCCATGGATAAAAGTTGAACATCATGTTGGGGAATACCCAGAAATAGTAGGCGGCCACATTTTTGCCATAATCAGGCGAATCTTTCGGCAGATCGAAACAATCCTCATCGCTTTTGGCCAGGCCGAGCTGCAGGCTGGAATAGGGAAAAAACAATTCGGTGGCGTATTCGCCAAAATCAATAACGGCATTGAGGCCCGCATGAACAAAAGGAATATGAAAGCCCTCCAGGTAGTTTTCGCAATAAAGCGCCCAGTTGGCTTTTACGTTGAATTCCCGGCTTAATTCGGGCGCGAATTTAAAATCATCGAGGGGCAACCAGCTAACCCGCTGCATCATGTCGCGAAAAAAAAGTTCGGATGAATATTTGGGGTCGAGGGAAGTAAAAAGAAATTGGCCCCATTTAAACAGATCCAGCTGGTGCAGGTCATCATTTTTGGCCGGGAAATCCGCTACCTCCTTAAATTCAGGCATGGATAAAAAATGACCATCCAAATCAAACTTGCGCCCATGGTAGCGGCATTTCAGGCTATTCAGGTGGCAGGGTTTATCTGCAACCAGGTTGCCCCGGTGGGTGCAAACGTTTGATAATAGGTTTATCTGCCCGGCATTGTTTTTCGTCACTAACAAAGGCTCATCCAGGTAACCAGGCAGCAAAGTAAATGGATAAACGTCGCCATTTTCTTTCACCAGGCCTTCATGACCGATAAACTGCCAGGAGGGTGCGAATATTTTTTCGCGGCATTGTTCGAAAACCTCCGCGCTGGTATAAAAGGACGTATGCAGCGTTTTAGCTTTGGCAATATTTGGGTCGACAAAAAAATCGGGCATGGCAAACGGGTTTCAGGCAGGCAAATTAAGTAATCAGGGCGAGATTTTAATGGAGTGGAACCCGAATCGCCGTTTCAATACAAGACGGGCCACCTGGCGATAATTAATTCATCTTCTTTGCCCTGAAAGGGCGTAATACACCAACACAGGGCGAAGTCTTGCGTTGACAAGCCAACTTGTTTAAAAATCCCCAATCTAAGCCCATCCAATACCCTATATTTGCGCAACAATTCCGTCCATTTATTCATGTCTTCCCACCCTGATACCAAACGCTCAAGGCCGGTTTTCAAAACTGCCGCCCTTGACGACCAGGAAAAATTCCAGCCGCTTCCATCGCCTACAGGTCCGTCCCCGTATCAGCTCGATATAAAAAGTGTGTTGCCTGATCTGTCAAACAGAAAAATGGTGTTCCACATGGCAGGCGATACCGGCGGTTTGGTGCAGCCGGTTTACAAGCACCGTGTTGCGGAGGAAATGATCAGGCAATGCCAGGATACTGTTTCGGACGAGGATAGGCCCCAATTCTTTTTTCATTTGGGCGATGTGGTTTATAATTACGGTCACGCTGAAGAATATTACCCGCAATTTTTTGAGCCCTACCGCAATTACCCCTGTCCCATTTTTGCCATTCCCGGCAACCATGATGCGGACATCGATCCCTTCGACAGCCAAAGGCGCGAAAGCCTGCAAGCATTCGTACAGGCTTTTTGTGATACCGAAAGCAAAACCGTCCCCTTTGCCGGCGACAGCGGCCGCCTGAGCAATATACAGCCCAACGTTTACTGGACGCTAAAAACGCCGCTGGCCAATATCATCGCGCTGTATAGCAATGTGCCGCGCTTTGGCACTATTTTGCCAGAGCAGCGACAGTGGTTTATTGAAGAATTGAAAGCGGCGCAAGCAACCCATAAGGCCCTGATCGTTTGTTTGCACCACTCCGCCTATTCGGCCGATACTAACCATGGGTCCAGCTTAAATATGCAGCTATTTTTGCAATCAGCATTTGATGAGGCTGGAGTTTTGCCCGATGTGGTGATCAGCGGGCACGTGCACAACTACCAGCGGTTTACCAAAACGTACCCGGATGGCAGAACCGTTCCTTTTATAATTGCAGGCGCCGGCGGCTATGCCGATCTGCACCGGATTGCCCGGCCTGATGACCCGGCCTACCCGGACCATCATCCACAACTGGACAATGTACTGCTGGACAGCTACTGCGACCATACCCACGGGTTTTTAAAAATGACACTGGAAAAAATAAAAGGCAAGATAACGCTGACCGGGGAATATTTTATACTTAGCGCAAAAGTTAATATTACTGAGGGCGCAAAGCTTTTTGATTGCTTTATGGTTAATATTGGGGAGTAAATATCCCATTATTGTGCAAACTGCGCCCTATCGGAGAAAAAAGGGATGAAATGCAGGTTTGAAAGTTCAGGCATCTGCGGGATTAAAAAAACGTCTTACCTTTTTCCGTTTCACCACATTAGCAATCAATTACGGGCCTATTTTTGAACTTTTCCACAGTTTGAGGCTATTCAACCTTAAATTTTAGTATTTTAAGTAAATTGCTGCAATAAAAACGGCATTGGGCACATAGTAAAGCTCGCCAGTTTTAAATTATTTAAAACTTGGCTTATTTATTGCCGGTAGAAGATATTAATTAAGTTATGAAGCGACTTTTAATTATCATTTCGTTTTTACCCTGCCTGGCTTTGGCCCAAACATCCCAGGTGTTTTTGGACAAAGCCAATGAGCAGGTAAAACAGCACCAGTTTAAAGAAGCCCTGGCAAATTTTACCTACGCCATCCAGCTTAACGGGAATAACATTAAGGCTTATCAGTACCGGGCTGATGACTATATAAAAATGGGTGACTACCAACCCGCTATTGTCGATTTCACCAAAGTCTTAACTGCCGATCCGGGCAACGCTACCATTTATTCGTACCGGGCCAATGCCTACAGCAATTTAAAAGACTATAGCGATGCAATCAGAGATTTTGATAAAGCGATTGAATTGGGCCTGCAGCGCGCGGACATGTACCACTACCGGGCGAATG